>ENA-UOOA01000244-UOOA01000244.1-human-gut-metagenome-genome-assembly--contig:-P61old-NODE-244-length-119326-cov-15.242180_pt1 | contig 119326 bp, 99 predicted proteins | sample MGYA00242467_ERZ724014 | MGnify/ENA metagenome assembly ERZ724014 | reverse complement strand
GTCGGAATACATTCTCAATATAAAAACAAATCCCCCACTAAATTTCTACTGCCCCTATTGAACAGCTTCTTTCCCTGTCCGACGGGCAATTGGATGAACTGTTCGGCTGTACGGCATCCCGGCATCGGGAGCCTTCTTCCAGGAGGATTGAACTGGAGGCCTTGCTTCCCGGCTATGTATCCCGCCTGTCACGCAAAGGCATGAGTGTCCGAAAACTGTTCAAGGAGTACCATTCCGAATATCCGGACGGTTTCCGGTTGTCTTCCTTCAAACGGATTGTCAGCGAATACAGGTTTCACATTAAGGTCGTCGGTCATGTCGAGCACTATGCCGCAGACCAGATGTATATTGACTTTGCCGGTGACAGGCTTGAAGTCGTTGATGAAATGACAGGCGAGACGAAGAAAGCCGAGGTGTTTGTCGCCATCCTTCCGTTCAGCCATTATACCTACTGCGAAGCCGTGTGGTCGCAACGCAAGGAAGACCTGATAAAAGCATGCGAGAATGCCATGCAATATTTTGAAGGCGTTCCTGCGGCTATCGTCCCCGACAACCTGAAGGCTGCCGTCACACGAAGCGACCGCAACGAGCCTGTCATCAATGATGATTTCTCCGCTTTTGCCGAATATTACGGCTGTGCGGTCTATCCCGCCCGTGTGCGTCACCCCAAGGACAAGGCTTTGGTAGAAAATGCCGTGAAGCTCCTCTACCGTTCCATTTACCTTGAAATAGAGGGAATGACATTCTCCAGCCTGGAGGAACTCAATACCGCCATCCATGTCTCCCTGCTTGATTTCAATGAAAAGGTGATGGCCGGACGGGAGATGTCACGCAAGGAAATGTTCCTTCAGGGAGAGAAGGACTACCTTCGACCGCTTCCTGTAAAACGTTACGTGGTGAAAGACAGGAAGCTGATGACTGTCGGGAAGAACTCTTACGTCTCGTTGTTCAAGCACCATTACAGCGTTCCAAAGGAGTATGTAGGCAGGCGCATGACGATTCTCTATGATGCCGATACGGTGGAAATCTACTGTGGCATGAACCTTGTCGCCACCCATGACCGCTGTGACATTCCCTACGCTTATTCCTGGAAAAAGGAGCACAACCTGCCGGGACACTATGGCCCCTATGACAAGGACTTGGAGGAACTCTTCCAACGTGCCTCGGAAATAGACAATATCGTATTGAACTATCTCCGGGAAGTGGAGCGTGCCATGCAATATCCTCCCAAAGCGTTCAGGTCATGCCGTGGCATCCTGACCCTGGAGAAAAAATACGGCCGTGACCGTCTGGTTGCGGCTTGCGCATGTGCGGACCAGAAGTTGCAATACGGGTATCAGGCCTTGCGCGAGGTGCTTGAACTGGGAGAAGACGCGGATTTCCTTCCCGATGAGGACGGGAAAGTACAGCCCGACATGACTTCCCCGGCTCCATTGACCCACAAAAACATACGTGGACGTGAATATTACAGAAAGGACAAACAATAAAACTCATATGTATGGAAGTAAACAATAAAACAGCTCCCGTTACGGGACAACAGGACCAGAATACCATATCGCTGGATTTAATGAACCGTATGAAATTGCATGGCATGGCAGAGGCTTTCAGGGAAAGTCTTGCCGGCACCACTCCGCAATCCATGACTGCGGACACGTTCCTTTCCATGCTTCTCGCACGCGAATGGGACTATCGTGCACAGGCTGCCATTGCACGGCTTACCAAGAATGCGGCATTCCGCTACAAGGCCTATATTGAACAGATCGACTATGCCACGAACCGAGGTCTGGAGCGCAACCAGATGGAACGTCTCGCCACCCTTGATTTTGTGCATAAGGCACAGAACCTTTTCATTACCGGTTCTTCAGGAACGGGGAAAAGCTATCTGGCCTGTGCCCTCGGACATGAAGCATGCAAAAGGGGATTCCGAACCTTCTATGCCAATGCCCCAAAACTGCTCGGCGCGCTGAAAGTCGCCAAAGTCAAAGGTACACTTGAAACGGAACTCAAGAAGATTGAGCGCTGCCAATTACTCATCCTTGACGACCTGTTCATCGTACCGCTTGACGCAAAGGAGCGTCCCATACTGCTTGAAATCATCGAGGACAGGCATGAACGGAAATCCATCATCATCACATCGCAGTACCCATCCTCCAACTGGTATGACATGGTAGGTGACCCGACAATTGCCGATGCAATCCTTGACCGCATCATACATACGGCTCATACCATAGAGTTATATGGTGAAAGTATGCGAAAGTTAAGGTCTAAGAAAAACGAGAAATTTTAAAAGGGTAAAATAAAATTGACCCCCAACACCAGGACTTTAAAGGGTCAATCATATTGTAGCCAAAGGTGGGCAAATCCTGTTTGGCCAAAAGGGTCAAAGTCGCGTGGCTTTTCCAAAAATTACGGAAGTTGGGAAGAGAGCTGAAAACCGTTTCTAAGCGGATTGAAGCAGAAGAACGGTTTACAGAAGAACAGAAGGCCAAGTTGTCACTCTACAATTTTATAACCTGAGTGTTTGAGAATATTCAGTTCCTTTTGATAATTCTCCTTTTTTATCAAAACATAGTCCGTGTTATAAGTTGAAATCGCAAAAATCGAAATGCTGTTTTGGGCCAAAATCTCTGCAATTTTAGATAGGATGCCAATCAAAGAAAAATCTAAAATCCCTTGAATACGAAAACCTTTCCACCCATCATCACGTTGAGTGACATTGGCCGGAACATCGCCGGTAATGCATACCAAGGATTTTTCTTCATCTGTTTTCCCGATGAAACAGTATTCCGCATTTAAGTTTACAAGCGAATAATCCGCTACTTTGCACACTGAAAAATCGTGATTAATCTTTTTTATTTCCATCATGTTGTCCTCTACAAATTTATAAATACGTAGGTTGCTTCTCTTTCAAGGTTTTGCATCCATTCCTTCCAGCTGGAATAAAAGATAAACGTCACTTTATTTGTGCCCTAATCCTGCTCAGACTTGCCTGCGTGATGCCTAAATAGGTGGCGATACTTCCCAACGGCAACCGCTGTAACAAATCAGGCTCTTTCTCCAACAACTCGTGATACCGTTCCGAGGCGACGGCAGACAGCATGGAAATCAGCCGTTTCTCGGCGGCAAGCAGTTCCATTTCCGCATAACGCCGCCCCCAATTGGCTATGTGCAAATCCTCCAAGAATAACTCTTTCAGTTTTTGCCTTTCCAATACATATAAGACAGAATCTTCCATCAGTTCCATTGTTTCATATCCCGGCTCGTCATTCACATATCCTTTCATGGAAACAATGGTCGCTCCTTCCTTGCCGACCCAAAAGGTAATTTCTTTCCCCTCCACCGAAGTATAGGCACGGACAATGCCTTTCTTGATGAAAAAGATGTCCTTTTCCACCTTGCCATATTCCAACACTTGGAATCCTTTGGGGTATGAGACTTCCGTCAGGCATTGCCGTAACTTGTCCAAAGACACATCCGGCATGGCATATCTCAGGTTGATGATTTCCTTTATATCCATAAGTCATTTTGTTATGGTGCAAAATTATAAAATAGCGCACAGAAACAGATACGAACGGCTGCTTTTTGTCAAATGCAAAAGCCGTTTTTACCAAATGCAAAAAACGGTTAGAAATTACTTGCTTACCTTTGCGCCCGAATTTAATAAATCATAGGTATGAATTGGATAATCTTATTCTTGGCAGGATTGTTTGAGGTAAGCCTTACATTCTGCTTGGGAAAAACGAGAGAGGCATCAGGTATTGGTTTTTATCTGTGGGGAAGCGGTTTCTTGGCTTCTACGGTATTGAGTATGACATTACTTGCCAAAGCGGTTCAGACTTTGCCTTTGGGTACGGCATATGCCATTTGGACGGGTATCGGAGCGGTCGGCACGGTTTTGATTGGGATATTCGTATTCAAAGAGCCGGCCACTCCCATACGGCTTTTCTTCCTGTTCACGCTCATTGCCTCCTTGATTGGATTGAAAATCGTTTCCTACTGAAAGGAGGCAATAGATGATGAAATATGAATTGAAAGAGAACCAAGGCATTCCGGCACCTCTGTTGGCTTTGATGGCCGTTGCTACCGGGCTTTCCGTTGCCAACTGCTACTATAACCAACCTTTGTTGGGCAGCATGGCAAGAGATTTCGGAATAAGCGATTTTGCCGCCAGCATGGTGGCGACATTGACTCAAATAGGATATGTAGCCGGACTTGTATTTATCATTCCGCTTGGTGATTTGGTTTCACGGAAGAGACTGATATTGACCAATTATATCGTTTCCGCGTGTGCCTTGCTTGTCATAGCCCTTGCCCCGAACATCCATTGGGTATGGGTTGCCTCCTTGCTTGCCGGAGCGTCTTCGGTCATGCCGCAGTTCTTCATCCCGTTGGTGTCTTATCATTCAGCGCCCGCACGAAAGGTGCGCAACGTGGGGATTATACAGTCCTGCCTGCTCATAGGCATTCTTGGTTCACGGGTATTCAGCGGCTTTCTCGCTGATGCATGGGGATGGCGTTCCGTCTATTTCGTGGCTTGCTTTTTCATGTTCGGATGCTTTCTGATGATTCACAAGATGTTGCCCGCGTTGCCTGTCCGTTCACAAGAAAATTATGCGGGTTTGATGAAATCCCTGTTGCACCTGTTATCCCAATATCCGTACTTGCGTATCGCTTCTTTGAGGGCGGCGTTGGCTTATGGCTCGTTCTTCGCTTTATGGAGTTGTCTTGCTTTCCGAATGAAGCAAGAGCCTTTCTTCGCGAGTGACGATATTATCGGCGCACTCGGTTTGTGCGGACTGGCAGGTGCATCCACGGTGGTTTTCATCAGCGGCTATATCCAAAAGTATGGCGCAAGGTTTTTCTCTATTGTCGGAGGATGTGTGGTATTGGCTGCATGGTTCTTGGCATTTTGGGGGAATTCCAGCTATGTGTGGATGATAGTCGCTATCCTGTTGATTGATGCAGGAATGCAATGCATCCATCTGTCCAATCAGACCAGCGTGGTCGCCCTCGATGCATCCGCCATCAACCGGGTCAATACCGTTTATATGACCATTTACTTCTTGGGCGGTTCTGCCGGAACTTTTGTCTCAGGCTTGTCTTGGGAGCATTTCAGTTGGACGGGTGTAGTATGCACGGGAATATTTTTCATAGTGGCTTCTCTCCTTGTCAATTGCTCAAAACAAAAAGTTGATCCGGCTGGAATGTAACATATTCATTTTATAAATAAATTCGCTCCAATGAAAATCGTATTTGTGTGTACTGGTAATGCAAGCCGCTCGGCAGTTGCCGAGGTCATTTTGAGAAAAATGATTCAAGAAAAGAATCTTGAGGACATTGAGGTGTCGTCATGTGGAACAGATGTTCCATACGGACAAGAACGTGAAGGAATCATGTGTCAAATAGCGGCGGAGCATGGATATTCGATGGGTGGTAAGGCTGTGATGATAACTGCGGAATTGGTTAATGCAGCAGACCGAATCATTGTTATGACAAGGCAACATAAGACCGAAGTGATACGGTTATTGGATCCATCACATTGGAATTGTATCGCATTATTTAACGACATTTGTTTCGGAGAATCTTCAGACCTCCCGGATCCTCACTATCAGTCAGCACAGGTATATTACACATGCTTCAATACCATCGAGAAAGGATGTAGGGAGATAGTCAGGAAATTGAAATAATCGAACCCTTGTCACCATCTTTAAGTTGTTTTCCGGGAGTTAATGTACCCGGCTTGTTTCTTGGACTGTATATAATATTGATTTTCAGCAGTAGTAAGAAATTCCTTGACGAAGTTATTACGGTCTCATCTTATTCCTTGCACGACTAATCGCAGTGATTTATTTAAAAAGCCAGATTTAGCCACTCTTTCTATTTAAAAATCTATAAAAACTCTCTGTAATTTCATGGAATTGCAAAAGGCCATTATTACAGAGTTTCGCTTCAAAAAGGTCACCTGAAGGTCACTGTATAAAAGAAAAAGCACTTGCGATTTCTCGTAAGTGCTTGATTCTTAACGTGGACCAGGTAGGGCTTGAACCTACGACCTCCAGATTATGAGACCAATAGAATGATAGTCCGCGATATTTCGTTATTATGAACTTTTGTTGATAATCAACGAGTTATCTCTATTTGATATTTGTGGCATACCTTTGAATGTCCATGACTCAAACAGTTTGTTTACGCATTGTTTACGCAGAAATTAGGAATTGACGGATGAGCTCTTTGTCAGTTCACTTTTATTTTTCTTGATAAGCATTAATAGCTTCGATATATTTTGGCATAAAATCGCGCATGGTAGGGTAGCTGACCATGTTTGCCTCGCGCTCTTCCAATGCTTTCATTATGTCACGGATCATAAAGAACTTTTTGTATACTTCACGGATGTTAATCTGTGTCTCGTAATAGCCAGCCACGATTTCCTCGTCGGATGCATTTTGCATTTGATAAATCTTTTTGATTTTCTGGATGCTCTCCTGTGTGAACTGCACTGGGTGTGTGGCAAGGTATCTCATCACGCAGGCCTCCACGAACATCTCGTTTGCCACCGTGAGTGGGTCGCCATAGGCTTGCTGAGCATAAAATGAGGCGTTCTGATTGTAGAAGGCTATCATCTTGTCCTTGATGTCATCCCAGAATTCCTCGTTTAGAGGATTGCAGAACGAATGGTTGAACTCATGAATGATGACAGGCAGTGTATACGCCTCACCATAGTAAATATCTCCAGTAGCATTGCGGTCGGCGCAACCCATGAATGCGTTCTTTATTTCCGAGCCATCTTTGGTCTTCTGCGGAATGGCATAGTTGCCGGGACCGTTTAGCAGACCGAGATAGATATGGAAAGAGATATTGTTGATAGGACCAAAGAACGACTTGTACCAATCCAAGTCAATCTTGTCTACCAACTGCTGTTGCATGGCTTGTTTGCAGGCATTGTAGAGGGGCTGATTCTTCTTGAAGAAAGAATGGAAATGAGCTTTCTTATAGAAATCCTCAAGAAGAGCAATGAGTTTTTTTTCGTGTTGTGGAGTAATGCCCCGATAGTAATGGTTGAAGTCAGGCTCCAAGTCCGTATTATAATGTAGCTTGCCATTCTTCAGCTTCAGGCGTAGCGCCATGGCAACTGGAACATGATAGCCAAAGCCCTGCTTCACCAGACTGTCTGCCACAAAAGCCATGATGGGATGGTTGGAATAGGGCGCGAAGGTGCTGTCTACTTGGTGAAAATAATCAATGACTCCAGCCTGCTCTTCTGGCCATATATATCCAGGCACCTTGGCAAGGTGGGCAATAACGCTGACCAATTCGCTCTCTTCCGTATAGTCGACGCTGATGTTGTTTTTGGCTTTAGCACCAGTCATGCTTGCTATAAACAGTACAACTGTTACAAAATATCTCATATTCATATGCTATTCTAAAATTAGTTGAATGATTTTACCTAAACCCTGTCCAAAGTTGAATCATATATCTTTAACCATGAGACATGTTTAATAATTAACTCTTATCCATGTTACTTACATCCCATTGTTTACGCAGAAACCAAAAACAGCGACCTACGCGTTGGCGTAAGTCGCTGTAATAGAAGCGTGGACCAGGTAGGGCTTGAACCTACGACCTCCAGATTATGAGTCTGTTGCTCTAACCAACTGAGCTACAAGTCCGGCGCTTTTTATGCGTTTTGCCTTAAAAGCGTCGCAAAATTACGCATTTCGTTTGAAACGCGCAAACGTAAAGCGAAAAACTTTTCTTTTTTCGGCGAAAAATGCGTTTTTCTATGCGAATTCCTCGCCGAGTTTCTCCTGCGCCTCGTTTGCGAGCAGCCGCACGCGGTTGGTGTCGCCTCGTTTGCAGATGAGCAGCGCCTTGTCGCTTTCGGCAACGATGTACCCGTCGAGCCCTTCGATTATTGCCACGCGGCCGGGCGGGAGTTTTATGACGTTGTTGCTGCAATCGTGCATTATGGTGCGTGTTGCAAGGGTTACGTTGCCCTTGTCGTCCTTGTCGGATATGCCGTAAAGGCTGTCCCACGTGCCGAGGTCTGCCCAGCCGAACGAGCAGCAGCCTACATATACGTTCTCGCTCCGCTCGAGTATAACCTTGTCGATTGAAAGATACAGGTTCGAGGGGTAGTACTTGTTCACGAAGTCCTGTTCTTCTTCGCGCGAGAGGTTTATGAACTCGTCTATGTGTGGGACGATGTTGGGTATAAGCTCTGCAACCGAGTTTTGCATGGTCTTGGCGTTCCACAGGTAAAGTCCGGTGTTCCACAGGAACTCCCCGCTTTCTACGAAAATGCGCGCAAAGTTCTCATCTGGCTTTTCGGTGAACGACTTTACCGGCGCCAGTCCGTGCTCGTCGGGCTGGTGTGCCATTTGGATATAACCGTATTCGGTGGCCGGCACCGTGGGGCGCACTCCCATGGCCACAAACACGTCGTTGTTTGCCACGAAATCGAGCGCGTGGCGAACGTTGCTTTCGAAAACGTCGCTGCGCAGGATGTATTGGTCGGCCGGCGACACTACAACCCTTGCGTCGGGCTCCTTATATATTATGTGGCTGTTTGCCCAGGCAACGGCGGGCGCGGTTCCGAGCCTTACGGGTTCGGCCAGGATGTGGCGGCGCGGAAGGTCGGGAAGCTGGCGCTCCACGATGTCGATATAGTCTACAAACGTAGAAACATAAATATGATCCGGCTCGATGAAACGCGCAAAACGTTCGTATGTGAGCTGAAGTAAAGTGCTTCCTATGCCGAATATGTCGACAAACTGCTTGGGCAGTGCCTTGCCGCTTGCAGGCCAAAGCCTCCTGCCCGTACCTCCTGCCAATATTACACAATAGTCTTTACTCATGATTATTTATATTTTACTTGCACAACAATTCCAACTACGAAGATATGATAAAAAACAACTCCGCAATAAAAATACAGTGCAAATAAATGAAAAATTCACATGCTTTTGGAAATGTCAGATTTTAAGTTTATCTTTGCACCACTTTAGCGCATTTTGGCGCGTTTTACGTTTGCCCGGATGGCGGAATCGGTAGACGCGCTGGTCTCAAACACCAGTGGAGCAATCCGTGCCGGTTCGACCCCGGCTCCGGGTACAAGGCTACTCCCGACAGTTTACATGCTGCCGGGAGTAGTTTTTTTATTTGCACGGACTAAAAAGATGGGGTGCTTGGGACAAAAGTGCTGTCTGCTTTTTGTCTGTGTTCTCGGCGGGGTTTTGAGGCGGGTTTTCAGGGGAGGAAAAATATGTGCCTTGGATTTTAAAATTAGTGGCTCGGATTTTAAAATCCGAGCCACTAATTTTTTCTTTGCTCCGACGTGGGGTAAACGCTCTGAAAATCAGTTTTCATTTTTTAGTGTACGAAAAGCCGTTTCCGGGTCACGTTTTCCGCGTCGCCGCTTGTCTGCATTGGTGCGTTGCGGTAATGGCTGCCTTGTCAGAACGAAAGTCTCAGCCCGGCCTTGAGGTTGAAGTTGAAGGGCTTTTCCTTGTATATTGTCTCCACCTTGCTGCCGTTGTTGAAGTAATATCCCACGCCCGGCTCGGCGTAAACGCCCAGGTTGGGCAGGATGTTGAACTGCAGTCCGGCCGCGGCGTTCAGCGAGCATTGCAAGGGTTTTACTTTCACGTCTTCGTGGTCGGTGGATACCTTTTTGCCGTCTACCACGTAGTCTGTCTCGGATTTTCCGGCCACGCATTTCTCCACTTCCCCGCCGGCAGACACGTACACTTCCCAGTATCTGTTACCCCACAGGCTGTAGTTTACTTTCAGCGGTATGCCTATGTATTGCAGTGTCTGTTCGGTTTCGTATCGGTTGCCTTTGCTGCCGGCCGTAAGTTCCGACGACAGGTAGCTGTAGGTTACGCCGCTTTCCAGGCTCAGGCGCGGCGTGATTTTATATCTCACCGAGAGCCCTGCTTTTATCGGCAGTTTGTGTTTCTTCCGCGTGTTGACTTCTTCGTTGCTGTTGGCCGCGAGAATCCGTGCCATGGGCGATGTGCTTGCCGCCTTTACTTCGTGTGAAGAGCTGTGGAATACGGTGCCGGTGCGCAATGTGCCATAGCCGCGGTTGGTTTTGTTTGTCTCGAACAGGTTGGCCGCCGATATGCTCACGCTTATCCGGTTTTCATTGTGCTTGCCGACCGTTGCCTGCGCACTGCTTTGCGTGGCTGCAAGGCTTTGCGCTGTGCTTTTCCGCGCGGCGGCGAGCCTTTTCCTGCTTGCTGGTGGGGCGGCAACGGGAGCGTCCGTCTTTTCGGGACACACCGTGGCGCTGTCGGCCGGTACGGCCGCTGCCGCAACGCTTTCAGCCATGACGGCAAGCATTGCGGGACGGGCGGCCTGTGCCGGCATAACGGCTTTGTCCCGCTTGCGCGGGACGTAAGCCTCTGCGTTTTTCATAGTTTCCGGGAGTGATTCCCTTGTTGTTGCCGGAGTTTTATTTTCTTTTGCGTGCGCTGCGGTTTGTTCTGTTTTTTCCGTGTCGTATTTAAACATGCCGGGCAGGAGGTCGCCTATTACTATGGCGAGGGTTATTGCCGCGGCCGCCACGAGCCCCGCAGACCACATGGCAACCTTGCGCCTAAGGGGCATGACCGTTTTGCGCGGCTGCTGCCGGGCCATGGCGTTGCTTATGTCGTTCCACAGTCCTTGCGGGGCGGGCTTGCCGTAGCCTTCGAGCTTTTCCTGTAGGTCTTTAATCCATTGTTCGTTCATGGTCTGCGGAATTGTAGTTTCTTATCTTTTTTGCGAGCATGTCTTTTGCGCGGTGCAGCTGCGAGGCCGAGGTGTTTTCGCTTATGCCGAGCATGGCGGCTATTTCTTTGTGGCTTTTGTGTTCGAATACGTAGAGGTTGAACACCGTGCGGTAGCCTGCGGGCAGTGCGCGTATCATTTCGTGCAGGCGTGCGGCAGGAATGCCGGCCACGTCGGGCTCGCTGTCGTCGGCCACGTCGGGAATACTGTCGCCGTATTGCAGGATTCCGCTTTTTTCGGTGCGTTTCAGGAACTTGAGCGACTCGTTCACCACTATTCTCGTCATCCACGCGCGCAGCGAACCCTCGCCGCGGTATTCGAACTTGCCTGCCGAGGTGAATATCTTCACGTAGCTGTCCTGCAGTATGTCTTTTACGTCCTCGTCGTCGGATATGTATCGTGCGCATACGGCCGTAAGGTACTCCGCGGTCGCGCAATAAAGTTCCTTCATTGCGGCGGGGTTTCCTTGGCTTACGAGCAAGGCCGTCTGTTGTTCATGGTTTTTCTCGCTGTTGGTCATTTCCGACGTATGTAGGGAGGAATCCGGAAGAGGGTTGCCCGTATTTCCGGTTTCCGGGCCGAAATGTAGCTATTATTCCGGCTCTCGCAAAATATTCCTGCCGTGCGGACGAAGTTTTTATTCTATTTCGGTCACGAATTTGGGGCTTCCGTGCAGCAGGTTGGCGCTTTCGGTGGTTTTGCGGCTGCAAAATTTGAAATTGGCCTGTTTCATGCCGCTGTATGACTGCCAGCGCAGTTTCAGGGTCACGGTCTTGCCTTCGGTGTCGGGCAGGTCCTTGAGGCTGAAGGCCACGAGGCCGTCGCCCCACTTTCTTTCGTCGTCGCCTTCGGCGTCATGCCGGAACTCCACCTCGTAAGGGTCGTCGGGATTTACGCCCGTTAGCAGGTTCACCCGGTGTGCTATGCCCGAGTTGCCCCATTTTGTGCGGAAGCGCAGCGTGAGGTAGCCGTCTTCGGCTATCGTTACCCAATCGTTCACTATCTCGACGGGGTCGCTGCCGTATTCGTCATCGCTCTCACTGCCGGTGCCGGGCACGGCCGGCTTGGTCAGGATACTGTCCATCCAGTTTATGAACACTGCCCCGTTGTGCCCGTGCGGGTCGGCGTTGCACGGGGTGAAGTTAACAAGCGCCCGCACTTCCTTGCCGCCATAAGGGGACTCTCTTACGTTTACTGGATATACGGTGGTAAAGTCGTCGAGTTGCAGGAATATCGTGCTGTCGGCCGCGTTCTTTACGGTAACGAGGGCGTTGGGATAGTTGGGCAGAATGTAGTAATAGTCCTCGTCGGTGCCGCACGACTGGAACAGCGAGGACGACAGCACAATGGCTGCTACTGCCAACAGGTTTTTCAGCTTTTTCATTTTGTATATGTGTTTTCGCAATTTTTACTTCACCATTAAAATCCCGGTATGCACGAAACCTTGCGCGAGGAAATAGTTAAATAATGCTAATCCGGATTAACGGTTTTTTACACCACGCCCGCCTTTCGGAAACCGGTTTCCGGACCTCCGGAAAAATTGGTCGGACATAATTCGAAATATGTCTGACATATTTCAAAATATCTCAGACATATTTTTTATTTGCTCTAACTGGGACGTAACGCCCTGCCGGTGCGGTTTTCGGACAAGGCATGCAAGAGTGCGAAAAAACCATAACACGTAATAAAAAATATAAAAAAATAATGATAAAAAAAGTAGCGGCACGCTTGCTTTTTATATATATATTCCATACCTTTGGAATAAGTATATAACATTCTGTCAATGGCATAAAACAACTGAAAATGAGTGACAAAATAATCACAATGGGCGAAATAATGCTGCGACTGTCACCTCCGGGCAACCTGCGTTTCGTGCAGGCCGGCAGCTTTGACGCCGTATATGGCGGCGGAGAGGCAAACGTGGCGGTAAGCCTGGCCTCGTTCGGGCATGACGCCTGTTTCGTGACCAAGCTCCCCGACAACGAAATAGGGCAGGCGGCTGTAAACTCGCTGCGCCGCTATGGAGTAAACACGCGCTATATAACGCGCGGCGGGGAGCGGATAGGCATATATTATATGGAGCGCGGCTCGGCCATGCGTCCGAGCAAGGTGGTGTACGACCGCGCGCATTCGTCCATGGCGGAGGCCTCGGAAGAGGATTTCGATTTCGACGAAATAATGAAAGGGGCGCGCTGGTTCCACTGGACGGGCATAACTCCGGCCATATCCGACAGCGCGGCGCGGCTTACGGCGCTTGCGTGCCGGGCCGCCAAACGACACGGGGTAACCGTATCGTGCGACCTTAACTTCCGCCGCAAACTGTGGACTGCCGAAAAGGCACATAGCGTAATGCGCCCGCTCATGGAATATGTGGACGTGTGCATAGGCAATGAAGAGGACGCCGAGCTGTGCCTTGGCTTCAAACCCGACTCGGATGTGACCGGCGGACGCACCGACGCACAGGGGTACAAGGCTGTCTTCAAGGCCATGGCCGGAGAGTTCGGTTTCAAATATGTGGCTTCAACGCTGCGCGAGTCGCTCTCGGCTTCGCACAACGGCTGGAAAGCCATGATCTTCGACGGCGGCAGGTTCTATGAATCGCGCCGCTACGACATTCTCCCGATAGTGGACCGCGTGGGGGGCGGCGACTCGTTTGCCGCCGCACTGATTCACGGCCTGCTTACTAAGACATCGCAAGACGAAGCCCTCGAATTCGCCGTCGCGGCATCGGCATTGAAACATACCATAGACGGCGACGTGAACCTCGTAAGCGAAAACGAAGTGGAAGCACTCGCCCGGGGAAATGCTTCGGGCAGGGTGCAGCGTTGACAACACCTAAAAACGTATGAAAATGAAAAACCTGTTTGACATTACGAAGAAAGTAATCGTAATTACCGGAGGCACCGGTATATTGGGAAGACACGTGGCGGCTTACCTGGCAGAACAGGGAGCTGTAGTAGTGATAATGGGGCGCAACAGCGGCATTGGAGAAGATATAGTGAACTGTATAAGGACATCCGGCGGCAGGGCAATGTTTCTCGAAACCGACGTGATGAATCGCAAACGTTTGGAACATAATCTCAAAACCATAATGGCGAAATTCGGACAGGTGGACGCGCTGCTCAATGCGGCGGGAGGCAATATGCCCGGCGCGACGATTCCTCCCGGAAGCACAATTTTCGACATCGATACCGAGGATTTCAAAAAAGTGCTCGACCTGAACCTTATCGGAACAGTGCTGCCTACGCAGGTGTTTCTCAAACCCATGGCCGAAAGGGGAAAGGGCGCGATAGTAAACTTTACTTCGATGGCCGCTTTCAGGCCGCTCACACGGGTGGCCGGATATGGCGTGGCAAAAGCCGGGGTGACTAACTACACGGAGTTCATGGCTGCCGAAGTGGCCAAGAAATTCTCGCCGGCAATACGGGTGAACGCCATAGCACCCGGATTCTTCCTTACCGAACAGAACCGCACGCTGCTCACAAACGAAGACGGCTCGTTCACTACACGCGGCAACGACATCATAAGGCACACCCCGATGGGACGCCTTGGCAATCCCGAAGAAATATGCGGCACGATACATTATCTAATAAGTGACGCGTCGCAATTCGTTACGGGCACGGTGGCCGTTGTAGACGGCGGATTCAACGCTTATTCGATATGATATTCTGCGAACAGACATTCCGGTGGTACGGGCCGAGCGACCCGGTGAGCCTGGCCGATATAAAACAAGCCGGTGCCACCGGAATAATAACTGCACTGCACCACATTTCGAACGGCGAAGTGTGGAGCATCGACGAAATATTGCTGCGCAAAACGCAGATTGAAGCCGCGGGGCTCAGGTGGTCGGGCGTGGAAAGCGTACCCGTTCATGAACATATAAAGACCCGTACCGGCGAATACGAACGCTATATAGGCAATTACTGTACCACGCTGCGCAATCTCGGAAAGTGCGGGATAAAAATGGTTACCTATAACTTTATGCCCGTACTCGACTGGACACGAACCGACCTCGACTATGAAATGCCCGACGGTTCGCGCGCTTTACGCTTCGAACGCGACGCGTACATGGCTTTCGACCTTTTCATCCTCAAACGCCCGGCCGCGCAAACGGAATATTCCGATACAGACAAGGCACGGGCACTGGCGCGTTACGAACGTATGGACGAAGAGGAGAGACATCGCATTACGCGCAACATGATAGCCGGCCTTCCGGGTTCGGAAGAGAGCTTCACGCTCGAACAGTTCAGGCAGGAACTGAAAAGATACGACGGCGTAACGGCCGAAAACTTACGTGAAAACCTTATACTTTTCCTCAAAGCCGTATGTCCCGCTGCCGAAGAGGCAGGTGTGAAGCTCGCAATCCATCCCGACGACCCGCCCATGCCTATTCTCGGCCTGCCGAGGATTATGAGCTGCGCCGACGACTTTCAAAGCATTGTAGAAGCAGTTCTCAGCCCTGCTAACGGCCTTTGCCTTTGCACCGGCAGCCTTGGAGTATGCGCCGGGAACAACCTTGTCGATATGATGTACCGCTTTGGAAGCCGGATAAACTTTGTACATTTCAGGAATACCAAGCGCGACAAGGACGGGAACTTCTACGAGGCGAACCATCTTGAAGGCGATACAGACATGTACGCAATGATGAAGGCTTTGCTGGAGGTAGAGCAGCAGCGTGGCGAATCAATCCCCCTGCGTCCCGACCACGGACACCGCATGGTGGACGACCTTAACAAGAAGACCAATCCCGGTTATTCGTGCATAGGACGTTTGCGCGGCCTGGCCGAACTGCGGGGGCTTGAAATGGGAATAGCGCGCAGCATGGAGCGGAACTAAACCGCAGGAAACAAACATAAAATACATAACAAGGCCGCCGCACACCCGACGGCGGCACAGAAAGGAAAAAACAATAATGTCCCGATTCGACAAGACACAGGTAATTCAGAAAATAGGCGACACGCGGATAGTGCCCGTCTTTTACAACAGCAGCGCCGACGTGGCTGTGCATGTAATCAAGGCATGTTACGACGGCGGTATAAGAGCTTTCGAGTTTACGAACCGTGGAGACTTTGCCCACGAGGTTTTTGCGGCGGTGGCGAAGTACACAGCGCGCGAGTGCCCCGAGATGGCTTTGGGTGCAGGTTCGATAACCGACGCCCTCACGGCGGCCTTGTATATGCAGGAAGGCGCGGACTTTATCGTAGGTCCGTTGTTTAACCCCGACGTGGCCAAGGTGTGCAACCGCCGTTGCGTTCCTTACGTTCCGGGCTGCGGAAGTGTTACCGAAGTAGGCTTTGCCCAGGAAGCCGGGTGCGACATAGTGAAAGTATTCCCCGGCGATGTGCTCGGCCCCAAGTTCGTAAAGGCCATGCTCGCGCCCATGCCGTGGACAAAGGTAATGGTAACAGGCGGCGTTGAGCCCGCAAGAGAAAACCTTATAGGGTGGAAAAATGCTGGGGCGTTCTGTGTGGGCATGGGCTCGAAGCTGTTCCCTAAAGATAGGATTGAAAACAAGGACTGGGCGTATATAACCGACAAATGCAAGGAGGCATTAAGCTACATGTTATGAAAAAGTTCATGGACAAGGACTTCCTTCTGCAATCGGAGACAGCCAAGGAGCTCTACCACAACCACGCAGCGAAACTTCCGATAATAGACTACCATTGCCACCTCGACCCGCGCGAAGTGGCCGAAGACCACCGCTTCCGTTCGATAACAGAATTGTGGCTTGGGGGCGACCATTACAAGTGGCGGGCCATGCGCGCAAACGGAGTGGACGAACGGTATATAACAGGTGACGCCGACGACCGCGAGAAATTCAGAAAGTGGGCCGAAACTATACCATACACGTTCCGCAACCCGCTTTACCATTGGACACATCTGGAGTTGCGCACGGCTTTCGGCATTTACGAGCTGCTCAATCCTGACACGGCCGACAGGATATACGACGAGTGCAACGAAAAGTTGAAGCAGCCCGGGTTTTCGGCGCGCGAATTAATGCGCCGGTACAACGTTGAAACGGTTTGCACTACCGACGACCCGGCCGACACGCTTGAATATCACAGGCAGATACGCGAAAGCGGCTTCGGCATAAAAGTGCTGCCGGCATGGAGGCCCGACAAGGCCATGGCCATAGAAAATCCCGAGACTTACAAGGCATATGTTACACGGCTTTCGGCTGCTGCCGACACAGACATCGTTTCTTACGACAGCCTGCTCGAAGCCCTGCACAAGCGCCATGCGTTCTTTGCCTCACAGGGTTGCAGGCTTTCCGACCATGGTATAGACCGCTTTTACGATGAGCCGTACACCGCCGGCGAGGTGCGCGGAATCTTTGCGCGTGTAATGGAAGGCAAGGTGCCCGGGGCAGTAGATGTGGCTAAGTTCCGTTCCGCGCTGCTCCACGAGTTTGCCGTTATGGATGCCGAATCCGGTTGGGTGCAGCAGTTCCACTACGGCCCGATACGCAACAACAATTCGCGGATGTTCGCTCGCATAGGTGCCGACGGAGGTTTCGACTCGATGGGTGAGTTTGCCACGGCGCAGCAAATGGCGCATTTCTTCGACCGCCTGGACAGCGAGGGGCGGCTGGCCAAAACCATTGTCTACAACCTCAACCCCGCCGCCAACGAAATGGTTGCCACCATGATGGGCAATTTCCAGGACGGCAGCGTGCCCGGCAAAATGCAGTGGGGCGCGGCATGGTGGTTTTCCGACCAGAAGGACGGCATAGCAAGGCAGCTCGAAGTGCTTTCGCTGCAGGGCTTGCTGAGCCGCTTCGTGGGAATGCTCACCGACTCGCGCTCGTTCCTCAGCTATCCGCGCCACGAATATTTCCGCCGCGTGCTTTGCAACATTATAGGCCGCGACGTGGAGGAGGGCGAGCTGCCCGCCGAGGAAATGCCGCGCATTAGCCGTATGGTCGAGGATATTTGCTATTACAACGCGAAAAGGTATTTCGCTTTCTGAAAAAAGGCTCACAAAGACAAACACAGACTCCCTTTAACATACCCTTTTTGCATGGCCCGGAAGCCCTTTGCTGAAGCGGGAAAAAATATGTCCGACATATTTCGAAATATGTCGGACATATTTTGAATTTCCTCAGAGAAATTTTTGATTTTCTCCGAGCACCGTTTTCGGTGCCGGTAACGTTTGTCTGTTTTGAACGGACTTTTTTAACACTTGTGCGTGTGTCTTTGCCAATGGCGCGCGGCACGAAGTGCTTTTGCCGTTTCCGGCGGCCGGCAGTGCGTTGTTTTAATGCCTTTTTAAGGTTATTTGTTCCACACGAACCTGTAGTTGAACCTGCGGTTGGGGGCCGTGTCGCCGCCGGTGGCCAGGCCTATGGGCGAGTCGAGGTTGGCCGGATTGTCGGCCCACTTGAAGTCGAAGCACAAGGATTTTCCTTTAAGCCCCAAGTCCTTGCGGGCTATCGTCACAACGAGGCTGTTCGGCTCGATGGCCGTAGCCGTTTCGCCGGCCTTTTTCCATTGCTTGCCGTCGTAAGCCAGCAGAATGCCGCCCTGCACCATGAAGTCATAGCCGTGCCAGCCGGTAGAGCTGTCCTTGTCGGAGTCGATGAAAAGGAGCATCCAGCCGTCCGGCTTGTCACGCCCCTGAAGCGGCGCAGCCGTCTCGACGTAGAACAGCAGGTCTTTCTTCGTCACTCCTACCTTGGCGCGCACGATGTCGTTGCGTCCCAGCTCGTCCTTGTAGTGCAGTTTGGCATATCCGTGGAAATCGCGGTGCGTTATGTCGCCGCGTGTGTCGCGGTACTCCACCTGTATGTCGTTCCACGAGGTGAAGTATCCTTTGTTCGAGGGAATCTCGCGCACGCCCTTGTATTTGCGTATGTTGGCCACCATCTGCATGTAGTAGTTGTCGGTATATCCGCCTTTCATGGGTGCGATTGTGCGGTTGAACTCGGCGTTGTACTGGTCGATGAACGCAAAGTCGCTCTTGCGGCCGAGGAAGTTGCAGTTCATTGCGAACTTGCCCGCCGACCACTCGTTCCAGTCGTTAATGTAGATGAATTGCGGGTCGACGCTCAGAGCCTCGTCCCAACGGTCCTGGAAGTAAATGCCGTGTGCCGTGGGATTTTCCTCCACTTTGCCCGTTGCGGGCACATATGTGGGCACTGGCATGTCGTGTTCGTCGAGTTTGGGCTCGCCGGTAGACATGCGCCACGACTTTCCTATCATTGTCGAGGAGTGTTGCGCCGGGGTGACGGCAAACTCCTCGAGCTGGCCCTTCCATGTTGCCGTGCGTTCGCGCGGCGAGAGTTTCTGCACGTTCTTGTCGCCGAGATCCTGGCCGAAGCTCCAGTTTCCTTCGCCGCCAATGAAGCGTTTGTTCGCCCAGCGGTAGTATCCCCACCACATGTTGCGCAGGCTGAAGAAGTCGGTTATATACTTGGGGTAAAAAGTAAGCTGCTTGCTCGTGTAGAGCGTGTCGCCGTAGTGCGGGTTGGCGGGATTGGTAACCGCGTCTGGGTCGTAAAGGTAATTGTCGTGCCCCTTGTATCCCGCGCCGTTTGCGTCGCATGTGGGGTCGGCGTTGTAAAGCAGCAGCGGTTTGCCGTCGCGGTAGTACCAGAGGTCTTTGTAGCGTCCGTCCTTATACACCTTGTCGTACAGTTCCTGCACGGAGAGTATCATGTTTCCGTTGAACGACCAGAAGCAGAATTTGGGCACTTTGTTGCCTTCGGCCTTCATGTCGGTCATCACCTTCCAGAGCGCTTCCCATGCCTCCCAGTAGCGCACGCCGTTGGTAACGTCGAGGATGAGCACGTCCACTCCCGCGTCGGAAAGCATGGAAATGTCGCGGCGTATCACGTAAGGGTCGGCCGAAAGGAAGTAACCCACTTCGGGTTCGCCCCAGTGGTAGGAACCTACCGTCCAGCTCTTGCTTTTCCCGTCCAGGCGCGCCGAAGGGTCACGCTCGAGCACTTTGGTAACGTCGCCGTCGTAAGGCGAAGGCATGTTATACAGGTCGGAGTTGTGCCAGGTAACGTAGAATATGCCCACTTCGCGTTTCTTGTCGGTCTTGACGTCGCCGGTCTCGGCCTGCGTGGGCTGTATGCGCCCCAGTGCGTCGGTTGCCACCCATGTGTCGGGGTATATGTCCCACGCGGGGACGTTTGTGTCCTGTGCCTGCGCCGCCGGGCCGCATAGCGTGCAGAGCGCGGCAAGCGCAATGGTGTTCAGTTTTCTCATTATTTTATGGTATTAAGGTTTTGTTGTTCATACAGCCGTGTTGTCGGGACGGTTGTGCCCGGTTAAAATAAAAGCAAGGCTGTAACCCGCGGCCACTAACCTTGCTTTTATATGTGTGTGCGGAATGCGGGCTATTTAGGTTCTTCTGTCTTGCCCATGGTGAAAGACGGTTGTCCCACGAAGTAGCCTTTTTGTTTCCACGTCTGTTCTATGGGGGTGATGCGTCTTACGAAGTCGGCGTAGTTCTTCAGGTCGTTGGGTGTCCATCCGGCTTCGGCGTATGCAGCCAGGCGAGGGAAGGTCTGGAAGTAGATACGCTTGTCTGTAGGAGTGGCTTCGCCCCACATCTGGCAGCCGCAGCCGAGCACTTTGGTCTTCTGTTCGTCGGTGAGCCCGTCGAAATAGGGGTTGAAGCTGTAGGCGCGTGTAAGGGGTATGGACTCGTAGCTGTAGTCTATGTAAGTGAACAGGCGGTTTGAGTTTACAACCTCGTAACCTTTGGCAATGGCTTTCTTTGCGAACTCGGTGGAGCCGTCCCAGAACTGTACGAGTGTTCCGGGTTTGAGTTGTATGGCCGAGTTTTCGCCGCGGCCTGCCTCGTTGCGTATGTTGTCGCCGGTTATTTCGTTCCAGCCAATCATCTTGACGCCTTTCTTGTCGAGGTATTTGGAAATTTCGTTTATTGCATAGAGCTGCATGTCGGGGTATGTGTGCAGTCCGTGTTCTTTCATGAATGCCTTTATCTTGGCGTTGTTGTCCCAGCGCGAGTAGTTGGCTTCGTCGCCGCCGATATGGATAACTTTTGCGTCGAATAGCTTGATAACCTGGTCGAGTACGTCGTGTATGAATTTTTCGTATTCGGGAGATATTACGTTGTAGAGCGCGGGCAGGTTTTCGTTGCCGTTGTCAACCGGCGTAAGCAGTTCGGGATATGCTTTCGTTGCGGCGGTGCAGTGTGCCGGTACTTCTATTTCGGGCAGTATGCGTATTCCGCGCTCGGCGGCGTATTCCACAATCTCGCGTATCTCGTCCTGTGTGTAGTAGGAGCGTTCGCGTTCGGGGTATATCTTTTTCCATTCTTCGGCTCCCGGGAACCAGTGGCTGAAATCGCTCAGCGAGCCTACCTCGGTGAGTTTCGGGTAGCCTTTTATCTCGAGGCGCCATCCCGGGTCGTCAACGAGGTGCCAGTGGAAGGTGTTCATCTTCAGGCGTACCATTTCGTCTAGCAGGCGTTTCACCATTGCCGAGCCATGAAAGTGGCGGCTTTCGTCGAGCAGCATGCTGCGCCAGCCGAATTCGGGCCAGTCGCTTATCTTGCACACTGCCGCGCTGAAGCCGTTGCCTTCTTTCTTGAGCAGCTGGCGGATTGTCTCGAGCGCGTACACCGCTCCGCTGCGGTCGTGCGCGGTGGCAGTAATGGCGGGCGTGCCCTTGTCGGTTACGTTCAGTTCATAGCCTTCGGCGTGGGTTGCTTCCTTGGCGTTGAGCGTTATGGCAATGTCGGCCTGCGAGGCTTTCTTTACGAGCACGGGGGTGAGGCCGGTTTCCTTGAGCTGCGCCGTTACGTAGTCGGCCGAAATTTTCGCTTTCGAGTCGATATATACCTTCGGGGTGGCCGGAAGGGTGGCTTTGCCGGGGTTGAGGCGCACCTGCCTCGGTTGCGGCACGATGGTTATTTGTGCTACGCTCCCGGCGAACGGGAACGCGGAAACAGCGGCGCACAGTATGGCCGCTAAAATCTTGGTTTTGGATTTCATAAAAGGTATTATTAATGTTTGTTTCATGGCAGTGGCGCGCGGCATGGGGTAAGCCGCCGCTTTTACATCGCAAATATAGTGAAAGGCGAGCGCAGAGACAAACGAAAATGGAAATTTTCGGTTAAGTCTATGCCGAGCCGCGTCCTGTATTCATTAAATATAGTGAAAGGCGAGCGCAGAGACAAACGAAAACGCAAGTTTTGTGGGTTGTTGTATGTTTGTTGGCGCTTGCGCCCGTTGCGGTTCGGCCGCAGCCGACCGAGCCGCAGCCTGTATTCTACAAATATAATTGTTTATTAACAAATGCACGAAGAATAACGACAAAAAAGGACATGCGTCAAGCCCGCTTTTCATGGGCCTTTGCGAGGGGGTAAAAATATGTGCCTTGTATTTCGAAATACAAGGCACATATTTTAAAATACAAGGCACGTATTTTTTCTTTGCTCCGAGGGGTGGTAAATTAACGGTAAATTCACGTATGTTAAAACTCACCCCGCAATGCGGACAATGCTTGTCCGGGGCGGAATGCCTCACTTGAGCACGATGTCGGCCCAGATAGCGTTGTGGTCGGACACGTATTCGCCCTTTTCATTTGTGGCGGGGGCTATTACGGCGCGTTTCACCTTGGTGTCCTCGGATGTGAAGATGAAGTCTATCTTGTTGTCCTCCACGTTTTCCACATCTCCCCAGCCGTTGAACGTGGCCGGTCCGCCTTCGCGCTTCTTGGCCGCTTTCCATGTGTCCAGGCAGGGGTAGGAATGGTTTATGAGCAGCGAATATGTTTCTTCCTTTTCGTTGGTGTTGAAGTCTGCGCTGAATATGAAGGGCAGGCTGGGGTCTATTGCGCGCATGCGGTCTTTGGCCAGCATGGCCGACTGCTTGCGTGCTTCGACGCTGATGTGGTCGAAGTGTGTGTTGCAGTAAATGAAGCGTTCGCCGCTCTTGATGTCTTCAAACACGGCCCACAGTGCAATGCGCAGGCATGCGGCTTTCCAGCCGAAGGTAGGTTTTTCGGGCGTTTCCGACAGCCAGTAGTGGCCGCTCTTTATAAGGCGGTACTTGTCGGGGCGGTAGAATATGGGTGTGCCTTCGCCGCCGTTCTTTCCGTCGTCGCGGCCGGCGTATATGCATTCATATCCTTTTACGCGCGCCTTTACATCCTCGAACTGCTTGTAAACAACCTCCTGCATGCCGAACAGGTCGGGCTTTACTTCGTTGATGTATTCGCCCACCCGGTCAGCGCGCTGGTCCCATTGGTTTTCGGGAGCGTCTCCGCCGTTGAGGCAACGGATGTTGAACGACATTATGCGCAGCTTGATGGCGCCGTATGAGTCGGCAGCGGTGAAAAGCGACAGCAGCAATGCCGCAAAAACAAAATAGATACGTTTCATGAATATGGCTTTTTAATTTTACAGGTTAATTGTCAGCGTTAGTAGCCGGCCGGTTCCGGGAACAGCAGGAAACCATGCGTTGTCGGAGCATGGCGTGCCGGCGGCGTGGGTGTGCGGCTTCCGGTCAGAGCACTATGTCGCAGTTGCGGTCGGGGCTGCCCACTTTTGCCCCGGCCTTACGGTAAAGGTTTATCGCCGGGGTGTTCCAGTCGAGCACCTGCCAGCGTATCCTGTGGCAGCCTGTTTGGCGCGCCAGCTCTATCATACGGTTGAGCGCCCAGAGGCCTATTCCCTGCTTGCGGTATTCGGGGCGGATGTACAGGTCGTCCATGTACATGGCCTTGCCCACCCACGTGTAGTAGCAGTAATAATATACAATATAGCCGACCATCTCGTGTTCGGGCGTTTCGATTACGAAGCATTCAAAGTAATCCTTCTCGGCCGCCATGCGTTCGGGAGTGTTGGTAAGCTGGTCGAGCGATTTCTCGAACTCGGCCAGCTCTTTTATCAGTGAGAAAATCTTTTTAAAGTCAGCCTCTTCGGCTTTGCGCAGACTTACGTCAATCATAGTGAAAAATGTGTTCTTTATGTTCTAATCAAAAAACTGTTCTCATCAACCAGTATGTAACTATACCCGACAGGTAGCCAATCACAACCACCCACGATATGTGGCGCAGGTACCAGCCGAAGGTTATCTTCTCGAGGCCCATAACCACAACGCCTGCCGCGCTGCCGATGATGAGCATCGAGCCTCCCACGCCGGCGCAGTATGCGAGCAGCTGCCAGAATATGCCGTCTACTGCAAGGTTGGCGCTCGCCGGGTCGATTACGTACATCTTCATCGCGCCTGCCACGAGCGGCACGTTGTCCACAACGCTCGACACGAAGCCTATCGCGCCGGTTATAAGGTAGTCATTGCCGCCGGTTGCCTTGTCGAGCCATTGGCCAAGCGCCTGCAGCACGCCAATCTCGGAGAGCGAGCCTACGGCAAGCAGAATGCCGAGGAAGAAGAGTATCGTGCTTATGTCTATGCGCGAGAGGCATTTGGTTACGCTCTGCCTGTGTTCGGCGGGAACATCTTTGCAGGAGCGGTTGAAGATACCTATCGTTGTCCACAGCAGGCCGAGTATGAGCAGTATCCCCACAAACGGCGGCAGGTCGGTAAGTCCGCGGAATATGGGCACGAAAATCAGTCCGCCCACGCCGATAAGGAACACCGTCTTGCGTTGCGCCGCAGTGAAAGGCGACACACGGCCGTCATCGCCGCCGCCCTGCGCCTGTTCGCCCAGTTTGCCGTGCAGCGAGAACTGGAGTATGAACACCGGTATTACGAGCGAAACAATGGCCGGTATGGTCATCTCGCTCAGGATTCCTACCGTGGTTATGTTGCCCGCTATCCAAAGCATTATGGTTGTTACGTCGCCAATGGGCGAGGGCGCGCCGCCGGCATTGGCGGCTATTATTATCACGGCGGCGTAGAGCATACGCTCCTTCTTGTCGCTCACGAGTTTACGCAGAATCATCACCATCACTATGCTCGTGGTCATGTTGTCGAGAATGGCCGAGAGGATGAACGTCACTATGGCTATCTTCCACAGCAGCACGCGCTTGGAGCGCGCAGTGAGGTACTTGCGCACGAAGTCGAAGCCTCCGTTGCTGTCTACTACCTCCACTATTGTCATGGCGCCCATGAGGAAGAAAAGTATCTCGCCCGTTTCGCCTATCTGTGCCAGCAGTCGGCTGTTCACGTAGGCCGAGGCAGAGGCCGCCCCGTCGGCAATTTCGAAATATCCCGTATCGGCGCCAATGGTGTAGAGCACCCAGCAGGCCACGAACATCAGCAGCGCAATGGCGGCTTTGTTGACCTTTGTGAACGCCTCGAGGGTAATGAACAGGTAACCTATGACGAACACGGTTACGATTAATGCTGTAAGACTCATCTGTGTAAAATGTTTTAGGTTTTAAGGATTAGTGATATTCCGAGTACAAAGAAAGTAAAAAACTTTAATGAAAAAAAATAATGTGCATTAATTCGTAGCCCGGCGGCCGATTTTTTGTGTCCCGGGCGGTGGCGGCGCTGCTCCGGGGGCTTATGCGGCCGGACGGAAGGGCGTGGCGAATTACGTTTTGCAAACCAACAGGTGGAATGAAGACGCGATGAAATCGCGCCTCTACGGGTGAAAAACTTGTACCGCAAAACGGGCATTTTCGGCCTCAAAAAATGAAAACTGATTTTCAGTGCTTTTTACCCGCATGGGAGCAAAGAAAAAATATGTCTGACATATTTCGAATTATGTCAGACATATTTTAAAATATCTCGGACATATTTTTTGCCACGTGAAAACTATATAAAACTTGCCCCGAAAAGGCAGACAAAATGCAGACACGGCTTTTTGCTCCAAAGGCGGTGCGCCCGGGAGCGGCGTTCCGGGCGGCGGCGACGTGCCTCTGCCGGCGCGTGCCGGGGCGGGGTCAGAACCTTATGCCGTAGAACAGCCTGATGCGCCACTTTATTATGCTCGTGCCCATCTTGTCGCGGTCGCCCATGTTCCATGTGTTCACCACGGCATAAAATCCCATGAAGCTGTTGCCGAAGCTGTGCACCGCAGCTATGCGTCCCACGTTGGCTATGGCGGGGAACTTGAACGGCGCACGCTGCCTGTCGCCGTCCACAAGGAGGCGTGCGCGCGAAAAGACCACTAACTGCGGCGTGGCCGAGAGGTGCAGCAGCCATTTGCGGCGTAGCGCGAAGTTGTAGGCGTAACCTGCTCCTACGGCCACGTTGAGCACGGAAAGTTCCGAGCCCGCAAGGCCGGGGATGGTGCCGTCGCCCGTGGTGAACTTCCCTGCAAAGGCCGACATCGCGGCAAGCCATGTGCCGCAGCTGCGCCGCTGTTCCTGCGACCCCGTGAAAACCGCCGGGAACGAGAACCTGCGGCGGTTGAACGAGTAATAGGCGTTGGCCTCGAGTAGGTTCATCTTCACGTTTCCCGCGCTCACGTCGTGGCTTTCCCCGCCGTATTCGGCTTTGCCTCTGAAAGTGTTGGCCGAGGAATAGGAGAGGTCTATGCCCATGCGGTTGCCGTAGGAGCTGAAAGCAAAGGTGTTGTCCTTGTTCTTGCCGTAGAGTTTGGCGGGGTTGACAGAGAAACCGAGCGTAAGGCCGCGGTAGCTTATGTTTGCGCCCACGGTCGCGCTGATGTCGGTTTTCAGCATCGAGCGATAAGACATGCCCTCGAGTTTGCCCTTGGTGTCGAGGTCGGTGCCCTGCATGGTTGTGCGCAGTTTCACCGTCCACTTCTTTTCGGGCAGTCTGATGTATGCCGTGTCGTATTTGGCGGCCATGCGTTCGCGGCGCGCGGCGAGTATGCCGTCCATGCGTTCCACAAAACCGCTTTGCGCCCCGGCCGTCAGAGCCGGAGCGCAGAGAACAAGAGTTGTGAGTATTTTCCTTGCTGTCACGGGAAAGGCGTGCATGTTGCCGGGGCACGAATGCGGATTCTATTTTTCCAGAATCATGTCGAACTGGTCGATTTTGCCGGTGCGGTGGGCGAATTGCTTTGTTGTGGGCGATATTCCGAACAGGGGAGAGTATGTTTTTATGCTCACGGTCTTGCCGTCGGGCTTGAACTCGAGGATTCTCAGCCACCCGTCGCCGCCGTTGCCTTCCCAGCCGCCGCCGAGAGCCTGCACGTTGAACATCATCTGCGGCACGGTTATTCCGGCGTCGTTCTTGTCCTCACGGAATGACACGTGGCCCTCGAAACTGTCGGGTTCGGCCGCATGTCCGCAGATAACGCAGCGTATGTTGGGCGTTACCTTTATCAGTTTGTCCCAGATGGCCTGTCCCCAGTTGCGGGGCGTTATCTTGTAGCCTTCGCTGACTATGCGCTCGGCCTTTGCACCGCCTTTAAGGTAGCTGTGGGTCAGGAATATAACGCGGTGGTTCTTGTATTTGTCGGATGTGCAGAGGTTTTTGGCCCATTCGAGCACTTCGTCGCGCGGAGCGAATTCGCTGGAGATGACGAGCAGTTTGCCCCAGTTCTTGTCGGAGAACTCGAAGGCGGCGTTTTCGAGCGACTGGTCGCCGTTGCGGTTGGGATAAAGTGCCACAAGCGCGTCGTTCCACTTGTTGTTGCGCTCCACGGGGAAGTATTCGGGAAAACAGGTGCGGCCGTTTTCCGCGCTGCGGTAGCCGTAGTCGTGGTTTCCCGGCGAGATGATGTAGGGAACTTTGTTGTCCAGGCGCTCAAACGAGCGCGAAACCGATTCCCACATCTGGCGCGACGTCTGGTTGGCCATGCTGCGCACGGGCACGGCGTTGTCGTTCGTCTCTACAAGGTCGCCCGTAACGAGCACTGCCTTTATCTTGAGATTTTCTATGTTGTCGGCCGTCCAGGCTGTGGTGAGTTCGAAGACAGGTTGGTTGATGTCGTATTTTACATACGACTGCGGGTCGCCCATGAGTATCATCGAGAACGATTCGGGGTTTTCGAGGCTGAGTCTTTCGGCGCGTTTCTGCGCGGTAGCCTGAACTGTTGCCAGCAGGGTGCAGGCGGTGAGGAGTAATGCTTTTGTTTTCATATTGTTTTAGGTTATAAAATTTGCGGGAACTTAGGTAGTGTTCCGTAAGCTCCCGCAAGTTATGAATTTATCTTACAATGATGAGGAAATAGTTCTTTTTTCCTCGCTGAACTATTATATATTTTCCGTTTATCAGGTCGTCGGACGTGATTTCGCGGTCGAACGCGTCGAGTTTTTCCTTGTTTACGCTTACGCCTCCGCCTTGTGTGAGTTTCCTCATCTCGCCTTTCGAGGCGAAGCACTTTGTTGTTTCGGCCAGCAGGTCGACGGCGCGTGCGCCGAGCACCTTGTCCTTGTCAACTTCGAACATGGGCACGCCTTCGAACACGGCGAGCAGTGTGGCTTCGTCGAGTTTGAGCAGGTTTTCCTTTGTGGCTTTGCCGAACAGGATGTTCGAAGCCTCCACGGCGGTTTCGTAGTCTTTCTGCGAGTGCACCATGGTGGTTATCTCCTTGCCGAGGAGTTTTTGCAGCGTGCGGCGGCCGGGGTCCTGGCGGTGTTCGGCTATGGCTGCGTCGATTTCCTCGTGCGAGAGGGAGGTGAATATCTTGATGTACCTTTCGGCTTCGTCGTCGGCCACGTTGAGCCAGAACTGGTAGAAGGTGTAGGGCGTGGTGCGCTTGGGGTCGAGCCATACGTTGCCGCTTTCGGTCTTGCCGAACTTGCGGCCGTCGCTCTTGGTGATGAGCGGGCATGTGAGGGCGAATGCTTCGGCTTCGGCTCCGAGCGTGCGGCGGATGAGCTCCGTTCCGGTGGTTATGTTTCCCCACTGGTCGCTTCCGCCCATTTGGAGTTTGCAGTTCTTTGTCTGGTAGAGGTGGAGGAAGTCGTATCCCTGAAGCAGCTGGTAGGTGAATTCGGTGAACGAAAGGCCGTCGCGCGCCTCGCCGTTAAGGCGTTTCTGTACGCTTTCCTTTGCCATCATGTAGTTTACGGTGATGTGTTTGCCTATGTCGCGCGCAAAGTCGAGGAACTTGAAGTCTTTCATCCAGTCGTAGTTGTTCACGAGTTCGGCGCGGTTCGGGGCGTCGCTTTCAAAGTCGAGGAAATGTGCGAGCTGTTTTTTTATGCAGCTTACGTTGTGTGCAAGCGTTTCCTCGTCGAGCAGGTTGCGTTCCTGGCTTTTTCCCGAGGGGTCGCCAATCATTCCCGTAGCTCCTCCCACGAGGGCTATGGGTTTGTGGCCGGCGCGCTGCAGGTGGCGCAGCATCATGACGCCGCACAGGTGGCCTATATGGAGTGAGTCGGCAGTGGGGTCGATACCCACGTATGCCGTTACTTGTTCTTTCTCGAAAAGTTCTTCGGTGCCGGGCATCATCTGGTGAAGCATGCCGCGCCACTTTATTTCTTCAACGAAATTCATCGGTGTGTTTAATGTTTTTTGTTTTGATTGTTAAAGTTATCGGGGCAAAAGTACGACTTTTTTGTGTGGCGTGCAAGTTCTTTTGCGGCGGCCTCGCGGGGTGATTTGAAAATCATGCGTTTCTGCCGCTCTTTGTCCCGGCAGCCGCGTTGTGCGCCCGTACATTGCAGCCTTGTGGCGGTGCATGGAAAATTGGCGGCCGCCTGCGGGCGGTGGTGTGTCTGTTTTTGTCGGTGGGCTAAACCTTAGTTTTCATGCGGGTTTGGAGGGGGTAAAAAATATGTCTGACATATTTCGAATTATGTCAGACATATTTTAAAATACAAGGCACATATTTTTTATTTGCTCCTATGGGGGTGTTTATTTTTCACACAAAAGTTTTCATTTCCCGCTGCCGTTTGCGCCCGGTCGGGGGAGCGGTGCTCCGCTTGTGCGGGTGTACGTGCGGACGGGGCGGGAAGGGGAACGTTCGGGGGAGTGCCTGTTATTTCTTTTCCGAAGGTTTGCTGTCTTGTGCCTGCCCGGGTTGCGGTGCGAGCATTTTGCGGTATTCCTGCGGGTTGTTGAGCACGGCGAGCGCCGTGTCGAGCGTCTTGTCGTTGTTCAGCGAGTTGCGTATCAGTCCGCGGCGGTAATAGTAGCGCAGCATTATCTCGTTGTTCAGCAGTTTCTTTATCTCGGGTTTCCAGTGCTCGAAGTCGTAGTCTTCGTTGTGTGTCAGTTTGGCTTCGAGGGCCTTGATGTCTTCGGCCACGTCGTAGCCTTCGAACTTGGCCACCTTCTTGAGGTTGTCGAGCAGCTTGACGCTCTGGCGGTCGTAGGTGAAGTTGTGCTCCTTGGCATAGCGTTTGAAGTTTTCGTATTCCTCGTCGCTGATGTCGAATTTTTCGGGCGGGTCGATAGTGGCGTGGCGGTGAGTGTATTCGGTAACGAAGTTGAACAGCACGTCGCTCGTAATCATTCCGGGGTTGAGGTAGAGCACTATGTTTGCCACGCTGTCGACCTTGACCACGCTGTCGGGCATTATTCCGCCGCCGTCACGCACGGGGCGTCCCGCTGCAGTGTGGAACACGTTAGTAAGGCTGTCGGGAATGCGGTTCACTGCGCCGTTGGCCGCGCGGTGTGAGTAGTCGATGGCCTGAATGCAGCGCCCCGAGGGGATGTAGTACCTGCTGGTGGTTAGTTTGAGCACCCCGTCGTAGGGCAGTGGGCGCGTCTGCTGTACGAGTCCCTTGCCGTAGGTGCGTGTGCCTATCACCACGGCGCGGTCGTAGTCTTGCAGCGTGCCGGCGGTTATTTCCGACGACGAGGCCGTGTTGCCGTTCACCAGTACCGCGAGGGGAATGTCAGGGTCGAGGGCTTCGCGCTGCGTTTTGTACGTCTCGTTGGCCGACTTTATCTTTCCTTTCAACTCAACAACGGTCTTGCCCTTGCCGATGAACAGGTTAACCAGGTCGATGGCTTCCTGCATTGAGCCGCCGCCGTTGTTGCGCAGGTCGAGCACTAACTGTTTGGCTCCTTTCTGTTTGAGGTCTATCACGGCGCGGCGCACGTCGGTGGCAGCTCCCTCGGGAAACGAGGAAAGGTAGATGTAGCCGGTGTTTTCGGCTATCATGCCGTAGTAAGATATGGGGGGAGTCTTTATTGCCCGCCTGGTAAGTTTTATCTCGCGCGGTTTGTCTTCGCCCGGGCGTTGTATCTTGACGATGAAACTCGTTCCCGGTTCGCCGCGCAAGGCATTGCTGACCGATTCGGTGAACTCGTTTGTGTTTTGCGAGCCTTTAGGGCCGAATTCCTTGCCTGCAATGCTCAATATCACGTCGCCTGCTTTCAGTCCTCCCTCGGCAGCGGGCATGTTTTCGAAAGGTTCGGAGATAATGCAGCGGTCTTCGTTCTTCGAGTAGTGTATCAGCGAGCCTATTCCGGCATACTTGCCCGTGAGCATTTGTTTCAGGTCGTCGCGCTCGTCGTCGGGGTAATATTCGGTGTAAGGGTCGAGGGTGTTCAGCATTGAGCCGGTGGCTGTCTTGACGAGTTTGTCGGCGTCGAGCGTATCTACGTAATACAAGTCGAGCTGCTTGAACAGGTTGTTGAATATCTCGAGGTTCTTTGATACTTCGAAGTTGTGGTTTTTCTGCGCCGTGGCGGGCAATGCGAGCCATGCGGCCAGGATGATGAGCTTTAATGTCCGTTTCATCGTATATGTTTTGCTCTATTTACAAATTTCGTTTATGCGGCGGCGCACTTCGTTCCAGCGTTCTTCGGGGAGTGTGGCCCCTACAACCTGTATTATTTCCGACGAAAGCACCGTGCCGGCCTCCAGGCACTCTTCGAGCGTGCGGCCGTGCACCAGGGCGTGCAGGAATCCTGCCGCGAAGAAGTCGCCCGCGGCGGTGGTGTCGGTTACGTGTTCCACTTTTCCCGCAGCTACGGCAGCTTTTTCGAGCGTTCCTGAACTTGCGTCGCGCCGGGCGGCTGTCGAGCCTTTTGCTCCTAACTTCACTATGGCTATGTCGCACATGCCGGCTATGGTCTCCAATGCTTTTGCTGGTTCGAGGCCGGTAAAGGCGAGGCTTTCCTCTTCGTTGGCAAAAACAATGTCAACGTAGTTGCGCACGAGCGTGGTGAAATATTCGAGGTCCGACTCCACGATGTTGTAGCTTGCCATGTCGAGGCATATTTTCATTCCCATGCGTTTGGCTATCGACACAACGCTGTCCACGAGCGCGTGGTTCTGCACGAGGTAACCTTCGAGGTACAGGTACTTGTAGCCGGCAAGCATGTTGTCGGTTATATCGTCGGCCGTTAGCTCCACTGCCGCCCCGAGGTAGTCCAGGAAAGTGCGCTGGCCGTCGGGCGTGATAAACGTGGTGGCCACGCCGCTCGGGGTTTCGGAACGTTTGAGCAACGTGTCCATGCCGGCCTTGCGGCATTCGGCTTCGTAGAAGTCGCCGTCTTCGTCGCGCCCTGTTTTGGCAATCAGTCCGGAGCTGTTGCCAATGTTGGCGAGCGCGGATATTGTGTTTGCCGCCGAACCTCCGCGTGCACGGGCGGGATTCATTGCCGCAATGGTACTGCGTGACTCGATAAATTGTTCTCTGCCAATGAATTGTGTTGAACCCTTGGGCAGGTTCATAGCCGCCAGCCGTTCGTCGCTTACGTGTACGAGCACATCCACAAGGGCGTTGCCTATGCCTATAATTTTGTACATTTGGTAATTTTTTAATGCAAAGATATTCTTTAATTCAAAAATAACGTGTACTTTTGCACCGCAAAACTATAAAAAAGACTGCTTCAGTAGCTCAGTTGGTTAGAGCACCTGACTGTTAATCAGGGGGTCGTTGGTTCAAGCCCATCCTGAAGCGCAAACAAAGATTAGAAAGCAAAAGACTGCTTCAGTAGCTCAGTTGGTTAGAGCACCTGACTGTTAATCAGGGGGTCGTTGGTTCAAGCCCATCCTGAAGCGCACGAAACGAAAGGAATCACCCGCAGGTGGTTCCTTTCGTTGTTTTATGCTACAAGCGGCGCGCGGCAAGGCGGACATAGGGTGACGCAAAACCGGGGCGGGAAAATGCCGTTTCCGGGTGCGGAAAATTGAAAACTGGTTTTCAGTGATTAAAACCCACGTGGGAGCAAAGAAAAAATTAGTGGCTCGGATTTTGAAATCCGAGCCACTAATTTTAAAAAGCAAGGCACATATTTTTTGCCCCGTGAAAACCCTTTTGAAAACCGCCCCGGAACGCAGACAAAATGCAGACAACCCTCCGGCGGTGGCGCGGAACAAAGTCCCTGCGGGCACGAAACCGTTTACCGGCCTCCCGTAAACGCAGACAAATATCACGCTTTTTCCGTGCCGCGCGGTTCGGCGGCGGCGATGCCTGCCTTGCGCGGGGCGAAGCGGCGGGCTTCGGTGCGCCCTATTACCTGTTGCACGAGGTTCAGCACGCCTGTTATGGCAAAGCCCGTAAGCAAAGCTGCCACGGCGAGCAACAGGAACGTAACGTTTTGCTCTACGAACAGCAGCAGGCCCGATTGCGCCCCGAGCGAGAACGACTTGCATATTTCGGGGTGGGTGAGTATCAGGGCTATGGAAGCCCCGCCCATGAGGATTCCGGCCACGAAAGCTGCGAGCATGGCTAATTTGTAGCGCCTCACCTCGCGGTCGTGCATTAGCTTTATGTATTCCACTGCGGCGAGCCTGCGCTCCAATTTTTCCATGAACAGGCGGCTGCTCCCGAGCGTGGGGTTGAAGCCGTCGAATATCTTTTTCAGTTCGTCATTCCTTTCCATAGTCTCCGAGTTTGGATTTCAGTTGCATTCTTGCGCGCGACAGCTGTTTCTTCACCGCGTCGTCGCTGCTGTCGGTAATTGAGGCTATCTCTTTTATCGAATAGCCTTTGATGTAATAGAGCAGTATGGCCGTGCGCTCCTTTACGGGCAGCGCGGCAATGGCTTTGTACAGGTCCTGGTACTCGTAGGTGCGGTCGGCGGTAAAGGTGTCGTCCTGCACGAGCGTGGCCTCGTCGAGCGGGTCGGATTGTTTGCTTGCGCGTTTGCGGTCGAGGAACGTGTTGTAGGCAATTTTGCATATCCACACGCCGAACTTCCCTTCGTCGTTGTAAGAGGATGACGACAGGTAGGCCTTGACGAGCGCGTCCTGGGCTATGTCGTCGGCCTCGTCGGCGTTGCCGCAGCAGAGCGCGAGCAGGAAGCGCCTCAGGTGCGCCTGCTCACGTTCCACGTAAGATATGAATTCCCCGCGCTCCACGAATCAGTTCTCCTTTTCCGCTGTTGCGGGCTGTTCCGCGCCGTCCTGCCGCGCGTTGTCGCCTTCTTCGGGCGCGCCGGCTCCGGTTTCGCCGCTTTTATCCTCAAGGCCGAGCTCCTCGGCCAGGAACTTGCGGCTTATGAAGTAGGAAATGAGGAATGCCGCACCAACGAGCAAGCATACAATCCCGACAAAGGTGTAGGCACTTATTTCCTCGGGATTGCTGCCGCCAAGGTAGCCTGTGATAGCTGCAAAGGTGCAGAACGCCAAGCCTACGCCCATGAGTATGAACGCGGTCAGCAGCTTTTTCATCAGCTTTTCTTTCAGCGCCGTGCGCGTGGTTTTCGTAGGTTTGCCCGTTTTGTCGAACAGGCCGAGCAGTTTTTCGGCGTTTACGTCAGAGCCTTTTTCTATCGCGGCCAACATTACTTCCGTGCGGCGGTTGGTTTCGTTTGTTTTCTTGCGCATTACGAGCCATACTACAAGTACGGGCAGAACTACGCATACACCCAACGGTATCAGGATGTCTTCTAAGAATTGCAGTGAATACATGTTTCTTTTGTTTTTGGAGTTTTACGTTTCGTTTTCTTGAGCTTGCTCACATATAAAACGATGTTGCAGGGCGAAAGGTGACACGCGGACGCGGATTTTTCATGAAAAACGGCTTTGCAGCAAAAAACTTCCCGCGTTGTGCGGCATGGCGCCTGGCAACGCGGGAATGTGCGGTTGTTTCCGCCCCGTGGCGGTCAGAGGTCTTTGAAGTAAGGCGCTTCGCTTGTGCGGGTGGGGTGGTTGTTTTCCATGTACGGCCATCCGTCGCGCCACTGCACCTTGTCGATGAACACCACGCGGCCGAGGCCGTCGTTGTCGCGCAGGTAGCCGTGGTAGGGAATCCATGTGTCTCCGTTGTCGTCCACAACGAATTCGGCATTGTGCCCCGGTCCGGCCACGAAGTCGTCGCCGGTGAGCAGTGTTTCGGCCTGGTTGTCGAGCATACGGCCGCCGCTTTTTGTTACATACGGGCCTTCGAGCTTGTCGGAGCGGCCGTAAATCACTTGGTATGTGCTGTTCGCGCCCTCGCAGCACGAGCCGTTGGAGCCGAACAGGTAGTAATAGCCGTCGCGCTTGAACACATAAGAGCCTTCCATGAACGTGCCTGCTATCTGTACTTTCTGTGCTCCCGGTTTTATGCGCAGGCCGTCGTCGGTGAGCTCAATCATGTATATTCCGGCAAAGCTGCCCCAGATGAGGTAGTTGCGGCCGTTGTCCTCGATGAAGAACTGGTCGATGGAGTTGTTCACGCCCTGTGTGGCGGGGGTGAGGATGACGCCGCGGTCGATGAACGGGCCTTCGGGGCGGTCGGACGTGGCAACGGCCACGCCGCTCTTGATGTTGCCCTGTCCCCACACGCCTATGCCGTAGTAGAGCACGTATTGGCCGTTGATGTAGTTGATGTCGGGCGCCCACATGCCGGCGCTCTGGTTGCCCGACTCGCCCGTGCCGGGGCCAACGCATTTGGGGCGCGAGGCTTCGGTGAACGCCGTGCCCACAAAAATCCAGTCGATGAGGTTGCGGGAGCGGTAAATGGGCATGTTGTGCGTGTCTTCCGTGCCATAGAGGTAGAAGAAGCCGTCTTCCTCGCATTTTATTATCGTGGGGTCGGGCGTGGAGTGCGGTATGACTGGGTTCTGGTATGTCTTGCGCCTGATTTTGTCGTCGGCTGCGGCGGTGCATACGCCCGCCGCGAGCAGGATGGCGAGCAGGAATGCCGGTTTGAAAATATGTTTCATGATTGTTGATGTGTTGTTTGGTTTGTTGCCATTCTTTTGGCGGCCAATGGATTGTAGCTCATTGCAAAGGTAGGGAAATGCGCGGGGAAGGCAAAATACGTCAGGTGTTATTTTGCGTCAGGCCGTTGGTCGCCGATAACGGGGACGCGATGAATTGCGTCTCTACCATGTTGTTTCAATTTGTTCCCCGCCACTGCGGCGGGTTGTCTGTATTTTGTCTGCATTCCGGGGCGGTTTTCAAACGGGTTTCCGAGGGGCGGAAAATATGTGCCTTGTAATTTAAAATATGTCTGACATATTTCGAATTATGTCAGACATATTTTTTGTTTGCTCCAATGTGGGTATAATGCACTGAAATTTAGTTTTCATTTTTCCGCACCCGAAAACGGCAAATTCGACGTTGGTTGTAAACAAAAACCTCGGGGCTTCCGCACGGAAGTCCCGAGGTTTGCATATCGTTGCGGCGGGGCGGCGTTTGCCGTTCATACCCGCCCGTGTGGCGTAATGTTATTGCTGGTCCTTGAAGTAGGGTGCATCGCTCGTGCGCGAAGCGTGCCCGCCTTCGAAGTAGGGCCATCCGTCTTTCCATTGCACCTTGTCGAGGAACACCATACGTCCTTCGTTGGCGCGGTCGCGGACGTAGCCGTGGTATATCATCCAGGTGTCGCCGTTGTCGTCCTCGATGAATTCGGCGTTGTGTCCCGGGCCGGCCACGAAGTCGTCGCCCTCGAGTATCGTCTCGAACTGGTTGTCGAGCGCGCGGCCGCCGCTCTTGTTTACATACGGGCCTTCGAGTTTGGTGGAGCGTGCCACTACCACGCGGTATGTGCTGTTCGCGCCCTCGCAGCAAGAGCCGGCCGAGCCGAACAGGTAGTAGTAGCCGTCGCGCTTGTAGATGTACGTTCCTTCGGTAAGGCTGCCGGCAAGCTGTATCTTTTGTGCTCCCGGTTTAATGCGCAGGGCGTCGTCGGTGAGTTCCATCATGTATATGCCGTTGAAACTGCCCCAAGCGATGTATTTTTTGCCGTTGTCTTCGATGTAGAACTGGTCGATTGAGTTGTTCACGCCCTGAACGGCTGGCATTACCACGGTGCCGCGGTCCACGAACGGGCCTTCGGGGCGGTCTGCGGTTGCTACGCCGAAGCCGCTGATGTCGCCGTGTCCCCATACGCCGATAGAGTAATAGTAGACGTACTGGCCGTTGACGTAGTTGATGTCGGGAGCCCAGAGCATTCCTTTGCCCGTGGGCGTGAGGCTCTTGGGGCGGGTGCTGCTGTTGAACACCGTGCCCACGAAGCTCCAGTCGATGAGGTTTTTGGAGCGGAAGATAGGTCCGTTGCCAATGTCTTCGGTGCCGTAAAGGTAGAAGAAGCCGTCTTCTTCGCACTTGATTACCGTGGGGTCGGGCACTGACCTTTCTATCACTGGGTTGTTGTATGTCTTGCGTTTGATGTTGTCGTCGGCTGCGGCGGACGGCGTGCCTGCTACGAGCAGCGCGGCGAGCAGAAAAGCTGTTTTTATTGTTTTTTTCATTGCTTTTGTTTGCTTTAGTTACGTTGTAATTTTTGTGCCGGCCGGGCATGGCGTTTCCCCTCCCGCCGGCGTGGGGTTTTTACTTGCGGCGGATGAGTACCTTCTTGCCGTTGTGTATGTAAATGCCTTCTGAAGGATTCTCGACGCGGATACCTTCGAGGTTGTAGTAAACGTCGTCTTCTTCCTTGTTGGCTTCGATTCCTTCTATGCCTACGGGGTTCTCAGTTGAGATGTACCACTTGGCAACGTTCCAGCCTCTTTCGTAACGGTAGTTGGTAACGGAGCCGGAGGGGCAGTACATTGTGTCGACCCTGGAGAATGTGTTTGTCTCCACTTGTATCGGTTCGTCCCAGCCTACGAACAGTTTGCCGATGTTCGAGCCGTTGAATGCGTTGGTGCCTATGCTGGTGATACTTTCCGGCAGGGTGACGTATCCGATTGTTCCGCAGTCGGCAAATGCCGATTCGCCTATGGTGGTAATCTTATCTGACAAGTCGAAGCCCTCAAGTCCGCCTGTGCAGCCCTGGAAAGCGCCGTCGCCTATGGAGGTTACATTCTCGGGAATGTTGACATTCTTGAGCGAGGTGCAGTAAGCGAACATATAGTCGCCTATGGCGTCGATGCTGTCGGGCAGTGTGACGTTAGTGAGCGACGAGCAGTAGCTGAATGTTTCTTCGCCGATGTATTTTACCGAGTCGCTTATGTTCATTTCCTCGAGCGAGGTGTTGCCACGGAAGGCGCGGTCGCCTATGTATTTGAGCGAATCGGGCAGGTCGTACCCGCCCATGTTGCCGCAGTATGCAAAGGCGTCATGGCCTATCTCCCTGATTTTCGGCGAGAGCTGTATGGAGTACATCGAAGTGCAGGCCATGAATGCTGCCGGGCCTATTATGCGGCATTCCTCGGAGTATTCCATGTTGGAGAACTTGTCGCAGCCGTAGAAAGCGGCGTGGCCTACTTTGGTGTACGCGCCGTTTGTCTTGAGGGTGGTAAGGCTGGTGCACTGGTTGAATATGCCTTCGGGTATGTCGCCCTGGTAGTTGGACATGTTTACCGCTCCGAGGCTTGTGCAGCGCATGAAGGCGTTACGGCCTATGTTTTTCACCGACTGGGGTATCACAATCATCTTGAGCGATGTGCAGGCGTGGAAAGCGCCGTCGCCGATAGTCTCCAGTGTGGAGGGGAAGTTGATTGAAGCGAGCTTTTCGCAGCCGCTGAATGCGTAGTCGCCTATCTCCGTGTACTTGGGGCTGGTGAACTGCACGGAGTTGAGTGCGTTGCAGCCCATGAAAGCGCGGTCGCCTATTTTTACAACTGTCGACGGGACCGAAACCAGGGTAAGGCCGGTGCAGAAGCTGAACGCGTCGTTTCCTATGCCGGTTACGCTGTACGTCTGGCCTTCGTAGCTTATTGAAGACGGGATTCTCACGCCGCTCTTGTACACGTCGTTCTCGTCGGCGGGTTCGGCTACTTCGGCCGTGCCTGTTTCGGGGTAGAGCGTGAAATAAAGTGTGTTTACCTTAACTGTGGTTTGTGCGAATGCCCAAGCCGGCAAGGCAAGCATCAGCGCCAGCACCAGCAGAGCCATGCCGGATGTCGCGCCTGTGAGTGATTTTTTTGTTTTTTGTAGAGATAATTTATCCATACTTATAATGTGTTTGATTGTTGTTGCTGTTGTTTTTTTGTTTTTCATCGGCTTGGGCGGAAGTGCCAAGCACTATACGCCGCAAAGATAACTCTTTTTTAATATAAAGTGCAGACGCTTTTGCGTTTTGATAAATTTTATGGTTTAGTTGTAATTTTTTTACGAATGTAAAAATCCGGTTCAGCGATTGACGGATAAAGTGTTGCAGGAGCGGTTTTCTACATGCCCGAACAAGGCGCGGCGCTGGGAAGCATTGTCATCACCCTTGCAGAAGTTCGATTCATCGCGCCTTCTCAAATGAACCGGCACGGGCGCGATAAATAGCGCTTATGCGATGTCGGCAATAATCGGAAATATTGTCGTTTTCGGGCAGGGAAAATTGAAAACTAAATTTCAGTGCGTTATACCCACATGGGAGCAAATAAAAAATTAGTGGCCCGGATTTCAAAATCCGGGCCACTAATTTTAAAAAGCAAGCCACTAATTTTCGCGCCCCTGAAAACCCGTTTTGAAAATGCCCTAAAAGTGTGGACAAATACGGACAGGCGGATTCCGTACCGCCGGGCGGGTATGTGGTGCAGGTTATTTTACGAGCACTTTTTTCGAACCTACTATGTACACTCCTTCGGGAAGCCCCGAGGTGGCCGAGGAGTGGTCGGCATTCCTGCGGACGACAACGCCGTCGGTGGTTACGACGTCAACAGTCTTGTCGTTGCTGTCGGTTTTTACGGTTTCAATGTCGTTTATAACGCCGTCCATCTGGTCGGTGCGGAACGGCAGCACGGGCAGGTCGTTCTCGCCGTAGAGGTTGCCGTTGGGGAAGTCGGCCCAGTTGTAGCGCACGGATATTGGCGTGCCGGTGAATGTGCCCGACACGCTCACGGTGCTGTCGTTCTCGAGGGTGCAGCGCCCTTTGACGAACTGCCCCGTGGGCGTCTGCATGATGAAGCCGCGCGGCTGCGCTACTTCCTTTACGGTGAGCGGTGCGGAGAACGTGAGCACGGCCTTGCGGCTGGTGAAGCTGTAGGATTGCAGCTCGGGAGCCTTGTCTACAATGTCGTCAAAGCCGTATGTGTTTTTCAGCGCGAGCAAGGAGAGGCGGCGCGCCACCTCCTGTTTGTTCTTGGGGTGGATGTCGTCGGTCTCGCCCACGTCCACGGCTGTTGCCATGCCGGTGTTGTCGAGTTCCAGCGCCTTTTGCTGCGCCCAGCGCAGAGCCGCCCACTGCGAGCCTGGCTGCACCTCGACGGGTTGCTGGTAGCCGGCCAGCTGCACGAAGTAGAATGGGAAGTTGTTGCCCCATATCTCGCGCCAGTTGTTGATGAGGCCTTTGAAGAGGGGCTCGTATTGCACGTTGTTGCCCACGTTGTTCTCGCCCTGGTACCATATCGCACCGGCTATGGGCATGATACGCAGCGGGTAAATCATGGCGTTGTATTCGAGCGTGGGTTTCTGGAAATGTTCCGCGCCGGGGTCGCGCGCCAGTATGGCGTCGCGGTCGAAGTTGCATTCCTCGTACATGTTGAGTGTGCTTTCAAAGCCTCCCACGGCCTTTGCAGTCTCGAAGCTTACCCACGACTCGCAGGGCGTGCCGCCCCAGGCGCTGTACACGAGCCCTATGGGCACGTTGAGCTTCTTGTAGAGCTCGCGGCCGAAGAAGTAGGCCAGCGCCGAGAAGTTGGCCACCGTGGCGGGGGAGCATACCTGCCACCCGCCGTTGTTGACGGCCGCGTCTTCCTGCGGCGAGAACGCCAGTGTGTTCGACACTTGCAGCAGGCGTATGAAAGGGTAGGCGGCATTGGCCACTTCCTGCTCGTAGTTGAGCACGCAGCCCCAGCCTTGCACGGGCATTTCCATGTTCGACTGCCCGCCGCACAGCCATACCTCGCCGGAATAGAGGTCGTTGAGCAGGGTGGTCTCGCCGTCGTTGAAACGTATCCAGAACGGTTGCTTGCTTGCGTTGGGAACTTCGAGGCGGAAGGTGAACTTTCCTTCGTTGTCGGCCTTAAGTTCAATTTTTTCGCTTTGCAGGCTGAGGGTTACGGTTACGTCTGCTCCCGGCGTTGTTTTGCAGGGAATGGATACCACTGTGTTGTGCTGCAGCACCATTCCGCTTGTGAAGAAAGCGGGCAGTGTTACCTTTGCTGACGTGGGAAAGGCGAGTGATACTGCGGCAGTGGCCAGTAGAGTTTTGAATTTGGTCTTCATGGTTTTCTTATAATGTTTATTGTGTTGTTCGTTCGTTGGAGTAGGTGTGGTACGTGGCCGGGCGTCGGCCGGTTATCCTACTGTTCCTTCGAGCGAAACGGAAAGGAGCTTCTGCGCTTCGACGGCGAATTCCATAGGTAGCTTGTCGAGCACGTTTTTTGCGTATCCGTTTACTATCAGTCCCACGGCGGTTTCGGTGTCAATGCCGCGGGCGTTGCAGTAGAAGAGTTGTTCTTCGGAGATTTTCGAAGTAGTAGCCTCGTGTTCCACTACTGCCGAATTGTTCTGTACGTCGATGTAGGGGAAAGTGTGTGCCCCGCATTTGTCGCCCAGCAGCAGCGAGTCGCACGAACTGTAGTTGCGCGCCTTTTCGGCATTCTTGCCCACACGTACCAGTCCGCGGTAGGAGTTCTGGCTCTTGCCGGCCGATATGCCTTTGCTTATTATGGTGCTGCGCGTGTTGCGCCCGAGGTGAATCATCTTTGTTCCGGTGTCGGCCTGCTGGTGGTTGTTTGTCACGGCAACGGAGTAGAATTCGGCCTGCGAGTTGTCGCCCTTGAGCACGCACGAGGGATATTTCCATGTTATTGCCGAGCCTGTTTCGACTTGTGTCCACGACAGTTTGCTGTCGTTTCCGCGCAGTGCCCCGCGCTTGGTTACGAGGTTGTAGACACCGCCGCGCCCTTGTGCGTCGCCGGGATACCAGTTCTGTACGGTGGAGTATTTCACCTCGGCCTTTTCGTTTACGATTATCTCCACTATTGCTGCGTGCAGCTGGTTCTCGTCGCGCATGGGGGCGGTGCAGCCCTCAAGGTAGGACACGTAGCCGCCGTCGTCGCACACGATGAGTGTGCGTTCGAACTGTCCCGTACCGCGGGCGTTGATACGGAAATATGTAGAGAGTTCCATGGGACAGCGCACGCCTTTGGGTATATATACAAAGGAGCCGTCGCTGAACACGGCGCTGTTGAGGGCAGCAAAGAAGTTGTCGCGGTAGGGCACCACCGTGCCGAGGTATTGCCTTACGAGCTCGGGGTGGTTCTTGACGGCTTCGCTTATGGAGCAGAATATTATGCCGAGCTGCGAGAGTTTTTCCTTGAACGTGGTTTTGACGGAAACGGAGTCCATAACGGCGTCGACGGCCACTCCGGCAAGCACCATGCGCTCTTCGAGCGGTATGCCGAGCTTGTCGAACGTCTTGGCGAGTTCGGGGTCTATCTCCTTTTTGCCGTTGCCTTGTGTTTTGGGCGAGGCGTAGTAGGAGATGGCCTGGTAGTCGATTTCGGGCATGTCGATGTGCCCCCATTTGGGTTGTTTCAGGGTCTGCCAGTAGTGCAGCGCCTTGAGCCTGAAGTCGAGCAGCCATTCGGGTTCGCCTTTCTTTGCGGATATGGTGCGCACCACGTCGTCGTCGAGCCCTTGGGGTATTATTTCGGTGGAAATGTCGGTGGTAAAACCATATTCGTACTTCTTTTCGGCTATGCTGCGGACGAACTGGTTTTTATTGTTTCCTTCGTTGTTTTCTTTCATTCTCGTTGTTGTTTTTTCTTTCTGTGGCTGCACTTGCATGCGGCACGTATGAGGTGCGTCCCGGGAGCAGGAAAAAAATATGTCTGACATATTTTAAATTATGTCAGACATATTTTAAAATACCTCAGAGATATTTTAAATTACCTCAGACATATTTTTTCAGTGCAGCTTTATCCTTGTTTTGCAGTCCGTGCCGGGCAGGCTGTTCTTTTATCCTGCCTGCGGCGTGAATAATGCAGTGTCGCCGTTATCCGGGCTGCTGTCTGCGTTGTTGTTCCTGTTATCATTTATGTATTTGAACATCTTGCCCAAGGCGTCCTTGACGGGGTTGTAAAGCACCGAGTCTTTGGTCTTTTCGGGTCCGGTGATTCCTATTGCGCTCATTACATTGAATATGCAACTCATCAGCACAAGGTATTTCATTGTGCTGAGCGCTGCGCCCAGGATGCTGTTTGGCAGCCCGAGCTTCATTCCCTTGAGGGCCTTGGTAAGGATGTTTGCTACCATGCCGAGCAGTATGGGCACTACCACCCAAATCAGTATGAACGCTATAACGTCGCTCACACCTGGCGAAGCGCCTATTTTCGGGGCGAGGTATTCTCCGAAGTTGGAGTAAAGAGCGGCGGCCAGGAAGAGTCCCACAAAGAAACCTATCATCGATATTATTTCCTTGAGGAATCCGGCGCGCCAGCCCCGGTAGACTGCCCATATTGCAAGCAGCAGTATTATGAAATCGATGAATGCCATGTTGTTAAAGCTCTGCCTTTACTTCGACCTCCTTGAATGTTTCGATTATGTCGCCTTCCTTGATGTCGTTGCAGTTTTGCAGGCTTATGCCGCACTCGTAGTTGGCTGCCACCTCGCGCACGTCGTCCTTGAACCTCTTGAGGGCTGCGATGTTTGCGGTTTGTATCACTATACCGTCGCGTATGAGGCGTGCCTTGTCGGAGCGCGACACTTTTCCGTCGGTAACGAATGCTCCGGCCACGAAGCCTACCTTGCTGATGTGGAATACCTGGCGCACTTCTACTGTGGCGGTCACTTCTTCCTTGACAACAGGTTCGAGCATTCCCTCCATTGCGGCTTTTACTTCGCCTATCGCGTCGTATATAATTGAGTAGAGGCGTATGTCGACGCCTTGCTGGTCGGCCTGCTTCCTTGCGAGCACGCTCGGGCGCACCTGGAAGCCTATTATGATGGCCTGCGAGGCTGCGGCGAGCGATACGTCGTTCTCCGAAATCTGTCCTACGCTCTTGAGTATGACGTTGACCTTGATTTTTTCGGTAGAGAGCTTTTCGAGCGAGTCGCTCAGTGCCTCGACTGAACCGTCCACGTCGCCCTTTACAATAAGGTTGAGCTCTTTTGTGCCTCCTCGTGCAATGCGTCGGCCTATCTCGTCGAGCGAGAGTACGGAATGTGCGCGCAGTGCCTGCTCGCGTTGCAGTTGTTCGCGCTTCAGTGCAATCTCGCGTGCTTCCTGCTCGGTGTCCATTACGTGGAATATGTCGCCGGCCTGCGGTGCCCCGTTAAGACCGAGCAGGGTGGCTGCCTCGGCCGGGCCGACAGTGTCGATACGTTGGTCGCGCTCGTTGAATAGTGCCTTTACGCGCCCGTAGTTCGTGCCTGCCAGCACGATGTCGCCCACGTGCAGCGTGCCGTTGCTTACCAGGATGGTTGCAACGTAGCCGCGTCCGCGGTCGAGCGACGATTCGATTATCGTTCCTACGGCCTTGCGGTTGGGGTTAGCCTTGAGGTCGAGCATGTCGGCTTCGAGCAGCACTTTTTCGAGCAGTTCGCTTACTCCTATGCCTTTCTTTGCCGAAATGTCCTGGCTTTGGTATTTTCCTCCCCATTCTTCGATGAGGAAGTTCATGTTGGCCAATCCTTCTTTTATCTTGTCGGGGTTGGCGTTTTCCTTGTCTATTTTGTTTATTGCGAATACGATTGGCACGTTTGCCGCAACGGCGTGGCTTATGGCCTCCTTGGTTTGCGGCATTATGTCGTCGTCAGCCGCAATGATTATTATGGCCACGTCGGTAACCTGTGCTCCTCGGGCGCGCATAGCGGTGAATGCCTCGTGTCCCGGGGTATCGAGGAATGTGATGTGACGCCCGTTCTCGAGCGTGACGTTGTATGCTCCTATGTGCTGGGTAATACCTCCGGCCTCGCCGGCGATGACGTTGGTTTTGCGTATGTAGTCGAGCAACGATGTCTTTCCGTGGTCAACGTGTCCCATAACGGTCACGATAGGTGCGCGTGGAACCAAATCTTCCTCGTTGTCTTCTTCCTCGGCAATGGCTTCGGACACTTCGGCGCTGACATATTCGGTTTTGTATCCGAACTCTTCGGCAACGATGTCGATTGTCTCGGCGTCCATTCTTTGGTTTATGCTCACCATAATGCCTATGCTCATGCAGGTAGCTATGATTTGGTTCACCGGAACGTTCATCATTGCTGCAAGCTCGTTGGCCGTAACAAATTCCGTAAGCTTGAGTATCTTGCTCTGCGAAGCCATTTCCGAAGCAGCTTCTTCGGCGTTGAGCCTTGCGTTCTCGCGTTTCTCGCGGCGGTATTTTGCGCCTCTCGAGTCTTTCCCTTTGCTTGTAAGGCGTGCCAATGTCTCCTTAACCTGCTTTGCTACGTCCTCATCCGAAACGTCAGGCTTCAGCGGCTGGAGCTTGCGTATTTTTCCTTTCTGGCGCTTGGCGTCGTTGTTGGCGTTGCGCTGCTGGTTGCGGGAGTCTTGCTGGCGTGCTCCGCCGTTGCTGTTTACTTGCTGCCCTACGGCGTTTACGTCCACGCGTTCCTTTCCTATCCGGTTGCGTTTTTTGCGTTGTCCGCCTTGTGTGGCGGCTGCATTCTGCTTGTTCTTTTCTTCGCGTTCCTTGCGCTTTTCTTCTTTTGTTTTTTTCTTCGGGCGCATGGATTGGTTTATCGAAGAAAGGTCTATTGTCCCCAATACTTTCGGGGTGGAAAGTTCTACCTGCGGGTGAAGCTGGAAGATACCGTCCTTTACCGTGCCGATAGCGTCGGCTTTCTTTTCGGCTGTGTCGTTTGCGCTTGCCTGTTGTTCATTGGCTTTTTCTGCTTTCGTCTCAGGTGCGCTGTTTTTCGTGCCTTCTTTTTCTTTTTCGGGACTGCCTGCTTCTTTTCCGGTCTCTGTTGCGGGTTGTTTTTCCTCACCTGCTTTTGCTTCGGGGAGTTTTGTCTCTTCCTGCTGCTGTGCAGGTTCGGCTTTCTTTTCAGTTGCCGGCTGGCTTTCCTTGTTGTTTTTCCCGGCCTTCGGTTTTTCTACGGCGGTGGCGGCTGCTGCCGCTGCTTTTGTTTCTTCAGCAGGTTTTTGTTCTGCCTTTTCCTGTTTTTTTGCAGGTTCCGGTTTTGCTTCGATGTCGATTTTGCCTACCGTTTTAATTTTAGGCATTATGTCGGCAGGGATTTCGGTTTTTATAACTTCCGGTTCTTGCGTTTTTTGCGGCGCAGGTGCTTTCTTTTCTTTGCCCTGGTGTCCAAGGATAAGCTTTTCGGCTTCCTTGCGGAGGTCTTTGTCGGCGCCGAATTCTTTTTTCAGGATTTCGTATTGTTCGTCGGTTATTTTCTCGCTTGGCGAAGCGTTTACTTCGAAGCCTTTCTCGCGCAGGAAGTCGACTATCGTGCCGATACCTACGTTAAATTCTCTTATTATTTTATTTAGGCGTATACTCATATAAATTTATTCGTCCTCAAATTCTGCTTTCAAAATGCGTAATACTTCATCAACGGTAGATTCTTCGAGGTCGGCCTTTTCAACGAGCATTTCTCTCGGTGCGTTGAGCACTGCCTTGGCGGTGTCGAGCCCGAGTGCTTTTATTGCGTCGATTACCCACTGGTCGATTTCGTCGGAGAATTCGTCGAGGTAGATGTCTTCTTCATCCTGTGAGTTTTCAACCTCGCGGAATACGTCGATTGTGTAACCGGTAAGCATTGAGGCGAGTTTGATGTTCATTCCTCCGCGTCCTATTGCGAGGGACACTTCTTCGGGTTTCAGATATACTTCGGCCTTTCTTTCTTCGGTGTTGAGTTTCAGGCTGGAGATTTTTGCGGGTGCGAGCGAGCGTTGTATGAACAGCGATTCGTTAGCCGTGTAGTTGATTACGTCGATGTTTTCGCCTCGCAGTTCGCGTACTATGCCGTGTATTCGGTTGCCCCTTACGCCAACGCATGCTCCTACGGGGTCAATGCGGTCGTCGGCGCTTTCTACGGCAATCTTTGCGCGTTCGCCGGGTATGCGTGCCGCGCGTTTTATTGTTATCAGTCCGTCGGCTATTTCGGGCACTTCGGCTTCGAGCAGCCTTATAAGGAAGTCGGGCGACGTGCGGCTCAGGTAGATTTTCGGGTTATTGTTGGCGTTGTCCACGCGCAGCACTACGGCGCGCACTGTTTCGCCTTTCCTGAAGAAGTCTCCGGGTATCTGTTCGCTTTTTGGCAGGAGCAGTTCGTTTCCTTCGTCGTCTACGATGAGCATTTCGTTTTTCCACACCTGGTAAACCTCGCCGCTCACTACCTGTCCCACGCAGTCCTTGTATTTGTTGTAAAGGGCGTCGTGTTCCAGTTCGAGCACTTTGCTTGCCAGTGTCTGGCGCAGTGTTAGTATGGCGCGGCGGCCGAATTTTGCGAAATTGATAGGTTCGCTCACTTCCTCGCCTATTTCGTAGTCGGGGTCGATGGCGTGTGCGTCGGTCAGGGCGATTTGTTTGTTGGGGTCTTCAACTTCGTTGTCGGCTACTACTTCGCGGTTGCGGTAGATTTCTAGGTCGCCCTTGTCGGGGTTTACTATTACGTCGAAGTTCTCGTCGCTGCCGAACATTTTGGCAAGCACGTTGCGGAAGCTCTCTTCGAGCACGCCCACGAGCGTGGTGCGGTCGATGTTCTTCGTTTCCTTGAACTCGGCGAAAGTACCAATCATGCTGATTGCGTCTTCTTTCTTTTGTGGCATTTTATGTATTGTTTTTATTTTTCTTCGTCCTTGTCGGTGTGCGGCGTGCCGCCGCGTGTTTATTTGAAGTTTATCACGGCGCGTGTGGAGTTGACGTCGGCAAATGCGAGCGTGCGGTCCTGGTCTATCATTTTTGCCCGCTTTGCTCCTTCGGGCTTGAAGCGCACCTTGGTGGTCATGGTAAAGCCCTCGCCGGATATTTCCTTCAGTATGCCCTTGAGCTTTTCGCCTGCGCGTGTTTGCACTTCCACTTCCTGGCCCACGTGGTTTTCGTATTGGCGAAGCACTTTGAAAGGCTGGCCTATTCCGGCGCTTCCCACCTCGAGTTCGTAGTCTTCGGTGTCGCGGTCAAGGTGTGCTTCGATGTACTGGCTCAGCTGCACGCAGTCGTCTATCCACACGCCGTCCTTATGGTCTATTTCGACTACAATGCGGTCGTCGGGGCTGACTGTCAGGTCGGTAAGGAAGTAATCCTTGCCTTCAAGCCATCCGTTTACGATGGTTTCAACTTTCGATTTTTCTATCATATAGCTCTTGGGTTATTAACAATAAGTGAGGAACTTTTGCAAGCCCCTCACCCTTGTACGCTGCAAAATTATTATTTTATTTTTAATATACAATGTGTTGGAGGGCTTTTTTTGCATACATGCGGCAAAAATTAGCATAATCGTAACTTTTTTGCCGTTTCCGCCCGTGTGCGGCGGCGTGTGCCGCAAAAATGCCCGCCTTGTCGCGGTTTCCGCGGCATGGTTGCGTGCGGCGCAAGGAGAGTGCCATTTTTGTCCGCATTTTCGGGGCAGTTTTCAAACGGGTTTTCAGAGGGCGGAAAATATGTCTGAGATATTTTAAAATATGTCTGACATATTTCGAAATATGTGCCTTGTATTTTTTCCTTGCTCCCGGGCGGGGTAAACGCGCTGAAAACCAGTTTTCATTTTTCGGGCGCGGAAAACGCTGTTTTCAAGCCCCGGTTTTGCACTCGGGCGTCGCGTTTTTTCTTGAAGATTTTTTTGCCGCGCGTTTTGCCGTTCCGGCAAAAGGTGTTACCTTTGCAGCCGATAAGCACGAGAGTGGATAGATTTGTACTGCTTGCAACCACTAAAAAACAATGCTAAAACGTCGGCCCCGCCGGGGATTCCTGTTGTACATGGTTTTTGCGGTTTGAGCTTTCAAGCCTTTTTGCTCCCGAATGCTTAAGAAAACATATTATTAACGGCACGCAGATTGTTCTGTGTGCGCAAAAACCTAAAGTAATGGCTTATTTATTCACTTCCGAATCAGTATCCGAGGGTCATCCCGACAAGGTGGCCGACCAGATTTCGGATGCCGTGCTTGACGAGTTGCTCGCATACGACGCCAACTCTAAAGTAGCTTGCGAAACATTGGTTACCACCGGACAGGTGGTGGTTGCCGGTGAAGTAAAGACAAAGGCTTATGCCGATTTGCACGAAATCGTGCGCAAGACGATAGGCAAAATCGGTTACACCAAAGCAGAGTACAAGTTCGAAGCCGAATCGTGCGGCGTGCTCAACGCCATACACGAGCAGAGCCCCGACATCAACCGCGGAGTGGAGCGCAGCGACCCCATGAAGCAGGGCGCAGGCGACCAGGGAATCATGTTCGGCTACGCCACCAACGAAACCTCTAACTACATGCCGCTTACCCTTGCGCTGGCCAACAAGATACTCACCGTGCTGGCCGACATACGCCGCGAGGGAAAGGTGATGACATACCTGCGCCCCGACGCAAAGAGCCAGGTGACCGTGGAGTATGACGACAACAACCGCCCCTGCCGCATAGACACCATCGTAGTATCTACGCAGCACGACGACTTTATCGCGCCCAAGGACGGCAACCAGGCTGCGGCCGACGAGGCAATGCTGGAGCAGATACGCCACGACGTGATTAACATACTCATTCCCCGCGTGGTGAGCGAGATAAAGACCGACGCGGTAAAGAAACTCTTCAACGGCAAAATAAATTATTTCGTCAACCCCACGGGCAAGTTCGTGATAGGCGGCCCTCACGGCGACACCGGCCTCACCGGCCGCAAAATCATAGTCGACACCTACGGCGGGCGCGGCGCGCACGGCGGCGGCGCGTTTTCGGGCAAGGACCCCTCGAAGGTGGACCGCTCGGCTTCGTATGCAGCACGCCACATAGCCAAGAACCTCGTGGCAGCCGGAGTGGCCGACGAAATGCTCATACAGCTGAGCTATGCCATAGGCGTTGCCGAACCTATTAACATATATGTCAATACCTACGGCACATCGCACGTCAGCATGCCCGACGGCGAGATAGCAAAGAAGGTGGGTGAGATGTTCGACCTCCGTCCCAAGGCAATCGAAGACCGCCTCAAGCTGCGCAATCCCATTTACGAGGAAACCGCTGCCTACGGCCATTTCGGCCGCGAACCGCAAACGGTGAAGAAAACCTTTACAAACCGTTATGCAGGCGATAAAACCGTGGAGGTGGAACTCTTTACCTGGGAAAAACTCGATTACGTAGACAAGGTGCGCCAGGCCTTCGGCCTTTGATAAGGCGCACGGGCATTAGTCCCGACCCCGAAATACCCGCCCGCACCGGCAGCAGCGAACGCCGGTGCGGGCTTTTCCGTGCCGTTTGCTGGGGCGGCGGGCAGTGCGCGGTGTATATGTGGCGGTTGTATGGCGGCGTAATGTGGGGCTCCCAAAATGTTAAAACGCGGTCTCCGTTTTTCTGTTAAATAAAGGTACTATTTTTTCGCTTCTCTGAGCAAAGAAAAAAAGCAAGGCACATATTTTAAAATATGTCCGACCTATTTTAAAATTCCTCAGACCTTTTTTTCGCCCCCTGAAAACCCGCATGAACAAAGGCCGGAACGGGATATGTTAAATGCGGACAAAAACCGATGGCCGCTGGGCTGCGTGCCGCTTGGCCGGTGGAGGGCATGGTATTCGCCGTGCGCAGGGTTGCGCACCGGCACTGCCGCGTCACGATTCTTATAAGAAACGGCCCGGGCGTGCAGGTTGGCGATAAATTCGTACTTTTGCACACGTATGCAACGGTACGGTTTTCATAGCAAACGTATATGACAGAGATAAAAAGCATAGCGGTGTATGCCGCGTCGAGTTCGCAGGTGCCGCAGCCTTTCTTCGAGGCCGCCGGCGCGCTGGGCGCGCAGATGGCCGCCAAGGGGATACGCCTTGTCTACGGGGCGGGAAAAGTAGGGCTTATGGGCGCGCTTGCCGACGCCTGCCTTGGCGGCGGGGGAACGGTGACGGGCGTGATTCCGCAGTTCATGGTCGATAACGGCTGGTGCCGCGACGGGCTTACCGAACTGGTGGTTACGCCCGACATGCACGTGCGTAAGGAAACAATCGTATCCATGGGCGACGCCACGATAGCGCTGCCCGGAGGGTGCGGCACGCTCGAGGAATTGCTCGAGATTATAACCTGGAAACAGCTCGGCCTGTACAGCAAACCTATAATAATACTTAACACGTGCGGCTTTTTCAACCCGTTGCTCGAGATGTTCGACCGTGCAATCGGCAACCGCTTCATGCGCCCCGTGCACCGCTCGCTGTGGAGCGTGGCCGCCACGCCCGAAGAGGCACTGCAACTGGCCGAGACCACGCCGCCTTGGGACACGGGCATATCCAAGATGGCGCAGATTTGATACCAAGCCCCGAAAAAAAGAGTAAAGAGCAAGATGTTTTCAAGCCAGCAACAGTCGGTGACAGATAGCGCGGCGGTGTATTCGTTCGAGGACACCGCGCAGGCCGTTGTTGTCCGGAAACCCACCACGCCGCGCGAAGTGCTCCGGCTTCTGCCTGCCGACGCAACCCCGGCGCAGCAGGATTCGGCCATACAGGCCATGCTCGACATACCGCCCGCCGTAATATCCTCACGGCCCGACACGCTCAACCTTCCGGGCCTCGAAGGTTCGCCCGCAAAGGTGGATTTGTCGCGATACAGCTATAAGGACAACTTCTTTTCCGGCTCCGAGTTCTTTCACCCCGAGCTGCGTGTAACGCAGATAGGCATGGCTGCCGAACCTATGCCTTACCGGCTGAGAGACGATGATTTCGTAACCGGGGCATTGCTCGTGAGTTTCTTTCTCGTGGCTCTCTTTATCGTTCGCTCAAGCCACATACTGCTCGAAAAAATAAAGGACTTCTTTTACGTGCGCGGCAACGACGACAACATGCCGGCGGTAAATACCGACAGCGAACTGCGTAACCAGGCACTGCTCGTAATTCATACGTCGTTCGTAATAGCAATACTATTTTTCGATTACACACAGCAGGCACTGACGCATGTGTTCAACTCCGTGTCGCCTTACATACTGCTCGGCACCGACGCGGGTATCTGCCTTTTGTATTTTGCAGCCAAAATGCTTGCGTATCATTTCGTGAACTGGGTGTTTTTCGAGAAAAGGCAGCGCCGCAAATGGATGGAAAGCTATGTGCTTACCGTTATGATGACGGGGCTGGCCTCGTTCCCGCTCGTTTTGCTGCTGGTGTATTTCGATTTGCCATTCAGAGTGGCCGGAACAGCTTTCATAATTATAGCAGGACTGTCGAAATTGTTGCTTTTTGTAAAGTGCAAACAAATATTTTTCAACTTAACTTACAGCATATTCCACTTATTTTTGTACTTTTGCACCCTGGAATTGATACCCATGCTTTTGCTATGGCGCATTCTGGTTTATTGCAACGAAATATTGGTAGTGAATATTTGAGATAATGATTAAGAAAATATTAGTTTCTCAGCCGCAACCGAGTTCGGCAAAGTCTCCTTATTACAATATTGCAGAAAAACATGGCGTGGAGCTTGTCTTCCGTCCCTTTATAAAGGTGGAAGGCATAGATGCCAAGGAATTCCGGAAACAGAAGGTAAACATTCTTGACCACACCGCCATAGTATTCACTTCGCGCACGGCTGTGGACCATTTCTTCCGCCTTGTTACGGAGCTGCGCATTACCGTGCCCGAAGACATGAAGTATTTCGGAATTTCCGAAACGGTTGCGCTATACATACAAAAGTATGTGGTTTACAGGAAGCGCAAGGTTTTCTTCGGCACTACGGGAAAACTGCCCGAGCTGATAGCTGTAATGGCCAAGCACAAAAGCGAGAAATACCTTATCCCGCTGAGCGACGTGCACGACGACCATATACAGAAAATGCTCGACGAGAAGAACCTCAAGCATAGCGAATGCGTGATGTACCGCACGGTAAGCAACGATTTCACGCCCGACGAGAAGTTCGACTACGACATGCTGGTGTTCTTCAGCCCCGCCGGAATACAGTCGCTGCGGAAGAACTTTCCCGAGTTCAACCAGGGCGACATACGCATAGCCTGCTTCGGCCCCGCTACGGCCAAGGCGGCGAGCGACGCCGGGCTTCGCCTGGACTTGGAAGCGCCAACGGTGAAAATGCCTTCAATGCCGTCGGCTCTCGACCTTTATCTTTCGGAAAACGAAAAGTAAACAATTCTTCATAAGCTAATAAGCACATAAAGGTGTCGGCATTGTTTGTGCCGGCACCTTTATGTTTTCATGCGCGTGCCGCAGGGCGGGACGCATGTGCGGCACAGCGGGGCAGGTTTGCGGCAGGAAATCCCCCTTGCCGGATGTGCGGGAAGCGAGGTCGGAAATGTCCGTTTCGGGGCGTGAAAAAGTGAAAACTGATTTTCAATGCGTTTACCCCACATGGGAGCAAATAAAAAATACAAGGCACATATTTCGAAATATGTCTGACATATTTTAAAATATCTCAGACATATTTTCCGCCCCCTGAAAACCCGCCGCGAAACTGCCCCGAAAATGCGGACAAAAAAGGCCGCAACCGGCCGTTGTTCCGCATGTACCCTCATTTACCTGCCGGCGTTCAGGCCTTTCCCGGCAGGGGAGGACGAGAAAACTTGCGTTTTCGTTTGCCGTTGCGCCAGTCTTTCATTACTTTTGTAATCAATGGAATTGAAGAGGCATACATTCCGCAAGCGCGAGCGCCTGAGGCTGCGCAATGAGATAGACGCGCTTTTTTCGGCGGGGAACAAGTCGTTCTCGGCCTATCCCGTGCGCGCCGTATGCAGGACAACGCCGTTCAAGGGTGTGGAGGTATGCGTGCTGATAAGCGTGCCGAAGCGTCATTTGCATTGTGCCGTCGACCGCAACAGGGTAAAAAGGCAGTTGCGCGAGGCCTACCGCCTGAACAAGTATATCGCGATAGACGCTGTGGCGGGTTACAATTCGGAACGCAGCGCTGACAACCGGCTTTCGCTGAACATAGCGCTCGTGTGGCTGTCGAAGGAGAAGTTTCCCACAAGTGAGGTTGAGAAAAAAGTGAGAAACCTGCTGCACCGTGCGGCCGAGAAATATTTCCTTGCGGATAACGCAGAAGCCTTGGCCGGCGAAGCGGACGGGTAAGTAAGGTGGTGCCGTTTTTCATGGCAGCTTGATTATGTAAAACAGGCTTGTGCCGCAATGTTTCGGCATGGCGGCGGCAGTTTAAAGAAGCATACGAGGAATGAAGGTAGCAAGTGTGATAAGAAACGTATTCACGGCGTTGCTTGTAGCTCCCATACGGTTTTACCAGCGTTTCGTGTCGCCGTACACGCCGCCTTCATGCCGCTTTGTGCCTACCTGCTCGCAATATGCCCTGGAAGCCTTGCGCAAACACGGACCGGTGAAAGGTTTGTACCTTGCCGTGCGCCGCATTCTGCGCTGCCACCCTTGGGGCGGCAGCGGTTACGACCCGGTTCCCTGAGCAAGCGGCGCTGTTTCAGTACATTCCCAGGAATTTTTTTATTTTGTGCAGCGGGATACCGAAGTTGAAAGTGCTGTTGCCGTATGTGTTTGCAAAGTTCACGCAAACAACGTCGCCAAACATGTTAAGCACCGGGCTGCCGCTCGAGACATCCATAACGGGAAGGGAGTATCTTATCCAATGTTCGTCGGGGTCTTGCAGTATGCTCCCTTCGTACACTCCGGCTTTGAGAAGCTCGCCGTCGGTTGCGGCATTTGCATTCTTGCCGTAGCCAATCATGCACAGGTCCGTGCCTCCTTTTAGCCTGCGTGCCTCGTTGTCGGAGCGCAGGTTGAGCATTGCCGTTTCGAACATGGTACGTTTGCCGCGGTTCTTATCGAGAAAATGGAAAATGTACTTTCCTTTCGGGGTTTCTTTCGTTTTCAGCTGTATTACCGCAAGGTCGGTGTCGTCCAGCCCTGAGACCTTGGTGATGTTGCATTCCTTAAGGTAGTCGCTTTCGGTGGTGTCACTCTTGTGGAAAGCCACTTTTACGTTGCTTGCGCAGTTTATTATGATTTTGTCGTAGCGTATGTCGTCGAGCCGACTGATTACCTTTTTGTAGCTCTTGTATGAATTGCCCAGCTCTTCCAGTTTCAGGAAAAGATATTCGTCGCCTTTGGCCGGAGCAGCCCTGTGTGCGCTGGCGTATTCCCTGAAGGCGCGCAGTTTTTCCGACACGTTGTTGTATTGTTCTGCCGTTTGCGCCTCGGCCTGCGTCATGAAGTCCTTTATCTGGGTAACCGACGCCTCAAGGCTAACCCTTGCTGTTTCCTGGTCTATTTCGGGGCGGACTATGTGGCGGTTGGTAAGTATGTCTCCCTTTTTGTTGATGAAGAATCCCGTTCCGTAAACGGTTTGGGCGTTTTTCGTTACCGTGTCGACGTTGTCTGTAAGGTTCAGTAGGTTTCCTTTGCTGTTAATGCCTGTGAAGTAAAGGAATTTTCCTCCTATGTTCATCGAGTAGTAGTATCTGTTGGCTACGAGCACAACTCCCGACGCACTTTTGCGGTAAATGCTCTTTGCGCTTTTGGGGCGTTCGCGGCAGCCGGCCAGTATTGCGACCGAAAGCAGCAACAGCGTAAAGATGTACACGTTTGTTTTTACCATTGTTTTTGTCAGCATTTACCGAAAGTGAAGTATCGAGACGCAAAAGTAAACTAATTTTTTTATTTTTTCACGTTTTTGCGTGTTTTACAAGGAACATCTGCAAAAATAACGGCGATATTGCGGTAAATGATATGTGCATTTGTCTTTTTCGGGCAAAGAAATTTGTTTTTGCAGGTTTGCACCGTGTGCCCTTCGGGAGCAAGAAAAAAAATATGTCTGACATATTTTGAATTATGTCAGACATATTTTAAAATATCTCAGAGATGTTTTCCGTCAGCTCAGTCTTCTATCAGGTTGTTTCCTGTCATTTCTTCGGGCTGCGGCAGACCCATGATGTGCAGAATGCTCGGTGCAACGTCGGCCAGTATTCCGTCCTTTACTTTTGCGTTCTTGTTGTCGGTAATGTAGATGAACGGAACGGGGTTGAGCGAGTGTGCCGTGTTGGGCGTGCCGTCGGGGTTGATGGCGTTGTCGGCGTTGCCGTGGTCGGCTATTATGATGGCCTCGTATCCGGTGGCCTGTGCGGCGGCTACTACGTCGTGCACGCAGCTGTCCACAGCCGTTACGGCTTTCGAGATAGCGTCGTAAACGCCGGTGTGTCCAACCATGTCGCCGTTGGCAAAGTTAACGACGATGAAGTCGTATTTGTTTTCCTTTATCGAGGCCACGAGTTTGTCTTTCACCTCGTATGCGCTCATTTCGGGCTTGAGGTCATAGGTAGCCACCTTGGGCGAAGCCACGAGCGTGCGTTCCTCGCCGGGGAAGGGCTCTTCGCGCCCGCCGTTGAAGAAGAACGTTACGTGCGCGTACTTCTCCGTCTCTGCTGTGTGCAGCTGCTTCAGGCCTTTCGAGCTGAGGTATTCGCCGAGTGTGTTGTTTACGTTTTCTTTGGGGAAGAGGATGTGCACATTCTTGAAATCGGCGTCGTAAGGCGTCATGCAGTAGAACTGAAGTCCCGGAATGGTGGTCATTCCCTCTTCGGGCATGTCTTTCTGGGTGAGAACGTAGGTTATTTCGCGTGCGCGGTCGTTGCGGTAGTTGAAGAAGATAACCACGTCGCCTTCCTTAATGCGTCCGTCAACGTTGGCGTTTACGAGCGGCTCCATGAATTCATCGGTGTTCTTGTGCTCGGGCGTGTCGCTGTCGTAGCAGTCCTGCATGGCTTCTACAAGGTTGTCCACTTCTTTGCCTTTGCCGTGCACGAGCTGGTCGTAAGCCACCTTGACGCGGTTCCAGCGTTTGTCGCGGTCCATGGCGTAGAAACGGCCTATTACCGTTGCTACTGCGCCTATGGTGTTGTTGCAGTGGTTTATCACTTCCTCAACGAAGCCTTTGCCGCTGCGCGGGTCGGTGTCGCGTCCGTCCATGAAGCAGTGCACGTAGGTGTTGTCAATGCCGTATTCCTTGGCTATGTCGATGAGTTTGAGCAGGTGCTTCAGCTCGGAGTGCACGCCGCCGTTCGAGGTTAGGCCCATGATGTGCAGGTTTTTACCTGTTTTCTTTGCGTATTCGTAAGCCGATATTATTTCGGGGTTTTTAAGGATACTGCCGTCGGCGCAAGCGCGGTTTATTTTTACGAGATCCTGGTAAACAACCCTGCCGGCGCCTATGTTCAGGTGTCCGACCTCGGAGTTTCCCATCTGTCCGTCGGGCAGTCCTACGCTTTCGCCGCATGCGAGCAGTTGCGAGTGGGGATAGTTTGCCGTCAGGTAGTCCATTGTTGGGGTGGGGGTGTTGTAAATCACGTCGCCTTTGCCGTGTTTTCCTATGCCCCAGCCGTCAAGGATAATCAAAAGTGCTTTCTTTGCCATTTTTCTGTGAGTTTTTATAGTAGATAAAATTTTTCCGACCGTAAAATTACTACTTATTTTGCTTGTAGTAAGCCGCTTGTTGCGAAAGTAGGCTATTTTAACAAAACCGTAGCCGGTTTGTAAAACGCTGTTGTAATTTGTCCGTGTTCCGAGCAGAAAAATTGAAAACTAATTTTCAAAGTGTTATATCCCTCTCGGAGCAAATAAAAAATATGTCTGACATAATTCGAAATATGTCGGACATATTTTAAAATATCTCAGACATATTTTCGCGCTCTTGAAAACCGGGGCGGGAACGTTGAGAAAAATGCAGACACAAAACCCAAAACGGTCATTAGGTAATTAAGTAGTAATGTCGAGTGCGGTCTCTTCGCCAACTTACGCACTTCTGCCGTCTTCTGTCCTCCCGCCCGGCTTCGCCGTAGCCCGCTACGCCTTCAGTCGGTCGTAAAGCTATCTGCCGGGCATAAGCACGCAATTTGACGAAGCCAGACGACCGATTTGGGCTAAACGGACACGGCTTGTTTTGGCGGCGTAAAAAAAGAATCCCGCGTGCAACAGTGCACGCAGGATTCGCTGTTATGTTCCGGTGTCTCTGCCTGCCGGCGGCAAGTGGCTTTAGCCTGCATTTTTTGTGGCAGCGCCGTTTCGTTGCTGCCTGTTGCCGGTAAGGCAGCGCCTTATGCGTCGATGTTTGCGTAGGTGGCGTTCTTTTCTATGAACTCGCGGCGCGGGCCCACGTCTTCGCCCATGAGCATTGAGAACACGTAGTCGGCGTTGGCGGCGTTCTCTATCGTCACCTGTTTGAGCAACCGCTTCTCGGGGTCCATGGTGGTGTCCCACAACTGCTCGGGGTTCATCTCGCCAAGACCTTTGTAACGTTGCGTGGTGACTCCCTCTTCCGTTCCGTTGTTGTACTTGTCCATGAATCGCCGGCGGTCGGCCTCGGTGTAGCAATATTCTTCAATCTTGCCTTTCTTGCAGCGGTAAAGCGGCGGCGTGGCAATGTACAGGTAGCCGTCTTCGATGAGTTTGGGCATGTAGCGGAAGAACAGCGTCATGATGAGCGTGTCGATGTGGGAGCCGTCCACGTCGGCGTCGGTCATGATTATAATCTTGTGGTAGCGCAGCTTGTCGATGTTGGCTTCCTTGCTGTCCTGGTCAACACCGAAGCGCACGCCTAACGCCTGTATTATGTTGTTTATCTCATCGCTTTCAAAGGCTTTGTGCCACATGGCTTTTTCCACGTTCAGGATTTTTCCGCGCAGCGGTAGTATGGCCTGCGTTGCGCGTGCGCGTCCCTGTTTTGCCGAACCTCCTGCCGAGTCTCCCTCGACAAGGAACAGTTCGCACTCTGCCGGGTCTTTCGACGAGCAGTCTGCCAGTTTTCCCGGCAGGCCTCCGCCCGACATGGGGCTTTTGCGCTGTACGCTTTCGCGTGCCTTGCGTGCGGCAATTCTGGCAGCGGCGGCGAGCACTACCTTGTCGACAATCATCTTTGCCTCCTTGGGGTGCTCCTCAAGGTAGTTCGACAAGGCTTCTCCGACAGCCGAGTTTACTGCTCCTGCAACTTCGCTGTTGCCGAGCTTGGTTTTCGTCTGTCCTTCGAACTGCGGTTCGGCCACTTTCACCGAAATGACCGCCGTGAGCCCTTCGCGGAAGTCTTCGGGCGCTATTTCCACCTTGGCTTTCTCGATTTGTTTGGCGGCTGTCTCCTCGGCGTATTTCTTGAGCACGCGGGTGAGCGCCTGTCTGAAACCCTGAAGGTGCGTTCCGCCTTCGATGGTGTTTATGTTGTTTACGTATGAGTGGATGTTCTCGCTGTACGAGGTGTTGTACATTATGGCGGCTTCGATGGGTATACCTTGTTTTTCGGTGCTGAGGTATATTACGTCGTCGAACAGGTGTGAGCGGCTCGAGTCGATGTATTTTACGAATTCGCGCAGTCCCTTTTCGCTGTAGAACACTTCCTGCCGCGTGTTGCCCTCGTCGTCGGGGCGCATGTCGGTGAGCGTTATTTTCAGTCCTGCGTTCAGGAATGCGAGTTCCCTCATTCTGTTGGCCAGGATGTCGTATTTGTAAACCGTTGTGGTGAAAATCTCGGGGTCGGGCCAGAACTGTTGGCGTGTGCCGCGCAGTTCGGTTTCGCCCACTACCTTTACGGGGTACAGTGCTTTGCCTTTGGCGTATTCCTGCTGGTATATCTTTCCGTCGCGGAACACTTGCGACATCATGTGTGTGGAAAGTGCGTTTACGCACGACACGCCCACGCCGTGAAGCCCGCCGGAAACCTTGTAGGATCCTTTGTCGAATTTTCCGCCTGCGTGCAGCACGGTCATTACTACTTCGAGCGCCGATTTGTGTTCTTTCTTGTGTTCGTCTACCGGTATTCCGCGGCCGTTGTCTTGTACGGTAATGGAGTTGTCTGTGCCGATTGTTACTTCGATGTGCGTGCAGAATCCCGCGAGCGCCTCGTCGATGGAGTTGTCTACTGTTTCGTAAACCAAGTGGTGCAGTCCCTTTTCGCTTATGTCGCCTATATACATGGCCGGGCGTTTGCGTACTGCCTCGAGCCCTTCGAGTACTTGGATGTTACTTGCGGAATAGTTTTCTGCACTGTTAGTTATGTTGTCCATTGGTTTTAAATTTTCGTAGCTACAAAGATACTAAAAATAGCTGAAATCCGGTTGCAAAGTGGGTAGAAAAAGCAGGCTTGCGTGGCAGTCTTTCCGTGCGGGCGGATGAGCTTGTCCTGCCCGATGTGCGTTGCCGCTTGCCGTGCGTATGTGGTGTGTATATATGCAAAAAGCGAGCTATCTCCTTTTACAGAGTAGTCCGCCTCAAATAACCTAAAAACAAATTGTATGAAAAACTTACTGCAACGAATTAACGTGCTTGCTGACAGCCGACTTCAAGTTTGCTGCCTTGTTCTTGTGTATTACGTTCATCTTTGTCAGCTTGTCGAGAAGGTGCTGAACTTTGGGCAGCATTTCTGCGGCCTCGCTTTTCTCGGTAGTAGCTTTCAGTTTACGCACAGCGTTGCGCATGGTCTTGGCATAGTAACGGTTGTGCAGACGCCGTGTTGCTGTTTGGCGTATTCTTTTGAGTGATGATTTATGGTTTGCCATCTTCGTATTTATTCTTTTAATTGTAGCCGGTAGGAGAGTCGAACTCCTCTTTAGAGAATGAAAATCTCTCGTCCTAACCGATAGACGAACCGGCCGCCTGGTTTGCGAACCGCAGAAACACGTTGCTTCGACGATTGCGAGTGCAAAAGTACAACATTCGGCCATACCGGCAAAATTTATTTCGGAATTTTTTTGCCTGTCATTAAAAATTATTGCCTCGTGCATAATTTCCGGCCTGTTTGTGCGGCGTTTCGGGCGGTGCGGACGAGGCACAGGAGATTAAACGTACAGCAGGGCGCGGATAGTGTTAAAACCCGGTGTTTTTTGCAGACAAATAACGACATGTGTAACGCTTTGATTTACAATAGGGTTACGAAGGGTCGAAAAAAGGTCGGACATATTTTGAAATACAAGGCACATATTTTAAAATTTCTCGGACATAATTTCGATTTTCTCCTACCTTGTAAATGTTAACAGGTGTACCGGAGGCAGACAAGGGCGGCCGGGTTGCGACATAACGAAAAAGTGAGTAATTTTACGGTTGCAAAAACAGTTTGTGCGATGTTGGTACGTTCCAAGGCAGTGGTGCTGCGCACGGTAAAATACAATGACGCTTCGGTAGTGGTCGAGACCTATACCGAGGCGGAGGGGCGTGTGGCCTTTCTCGTGCGTGTGCCCAAGACGCGCCGCGCCGCGGTCAAGAGTGTGCTCTTTTCGCCGCTGGCGCTGCTGGAGCTGGAGTGGAACGCGCGGCCGGCGGCCGGATTGCAGCATGTGCGCAATGCCAAGCCTTATGTGGTGTTTGCGTCTATACCATACGACCCTCCCAAAACGTGCATTGCCCTTTTCATTGCCGAGTTCCTGTGTGCCGCCCTCAAGGCTCCGCAGCCCGACGAGGGTGTGTTCGGGTTCGTGGAGACATCGGTGCGCTGGCTTGACGCTGTGGGCGACGGATGTGCCAACTTCCACCTGGTGTTCCTGCTGCACCTGTCGCACTATTTGGGTGTGCGGCCAAATTTCGAGGGTTATGCCGAGGGATGTTACTTCGACCTGCAGAGCGGACGCTACTGCACGCTGCACCCGCAGCACGGCCATGTGCTCGAACCCGCCGAGGCGGCACTGTTGCCCAAGCTAATGCGCATGAAATACGCCACGGCGTCGCGCTTTGCCTTTACGCGCGGCCAGCGCAGGCGGCTGCTCGACGCGATAAACGAATATTATTCGCTGCACTTGCCGTCGTTCCCCGGTTTGAAATCGCTCGACGTGCTGCACGAGGTGTTCGGATGACGGCGCAAGGCATTCCCCTGTCACGCCATGCTTTGTTTTACGTGCAAAAAAGGAAGCGAAGGGCTTGAGGTTAGCCGCGTTCTTGATATATTTGCATATCAATAGTTTCCGGTTCTTATGAATGTCAAGATAGAAGAAAGTTGGATGAACGTCCTGGGCGGCGAGTTCTCGAAGCCTTACTTTACGGCGCTGGCACAGTTCGTGCGCAACGAATATGCCGCGGGGCGTTGCTATCCTCCCGGCTCGCTTATTTTCAATGCGTTCAACCTGTGCCCGTTCAACAAGGTAAAGGTGGTTATCATAGGGCAAGACCCGTATCACGAGGAAGGACAGGCCCACGGGCTGAGTTTCTCGGTTACCGAAGGCACGCGCTTCCCGCCGTCACTCGAGAACATATTCCGCGAGGTGCACGACGACACGGGAGCGCCCGTACCGCAGAGCGGCGACCTCACGCGGTGGGTGCGCCAGGGGGTGCTCCTGCTCAATGCCACGCTTACCGTGCGCGCCCATCAGGCCGGCTCGCACCAGGGCAAAGGCTGGGAAACGTTCACCGACGCCGCCATACAGGCCCTTGCCACGCACCGCGACGGAATAGTGTACATGCTGTGGGGCGCGTATGCGCAACGCAAGGGCGCGCTCATCGACCGCGCGCGCAACCTCGTGCTCACGTCGGCCCATCCTTCGCCGCTGTCGGCCTACAGGGGCTTCTTCGGCAACCATCATTTCTCGCTTGCCAACGATTACCTGCGCAGCCGCGGAGAGACTCCTATAGAGTGGTAGCCTGACCGGCGCGGTTGCTATATATAATAATGTGTAATTAAATATGACTTCAGAATACGACATACCTATGATTCAGGTGGGCGATATTATCGTCTCGGCCGAGTGTATCACCCAGAAGTTCTGCTGCGACCTCGCGGATTGCCACGGCATTTGCTGCGTTGAAGGCGAAGCCGGCGCACCGGTGACCGAAGAGGAAATAGCGCAGATTGAAGAAGCGTTGCCCGCCGTGAGCGACAAGCTCGACAAAAAGGCGCTACGGGTGATAGAGAAACAGGGCGTGGCCTACGTGGACAGCGACGGCGACCTCGTAACGAGCATTGTTGACGGCAAGGACTGCGTGTTTACCTGCAAGGGCGACGGAGGCTGCTGCATGTGTGCCCTCGAAAGGGCGCATGCCGAAGGAAAAACCGACTTCGTGAAACCAATATCCTGCGCGTTATACCCCATAAGGGTAACGCGCCTGGGCGACGGCACGCTCGCGCTCAACTACCACCGCTGGAGCGTGTGCCGTGGCGCAAGGGAACTGGGCAGGAAGCTCGACATCGCCGTGTACGAGTTCCTGCGCGAACCGCTGATACGCGCCTTTGGCCGCGAGTGGTACGAAGAACTCGAAACGGTGGCGGCCGAGATGAAACGCCAGCACTACCTCGAAGGCATGGAGTGAAACACCGGACGCAACCTGCCGTGCGGCGACCGCAGAAGTGTTGTCCTACAGCGCGAGTGCGCATTTGTCTGCATTTTTGAGGAGAGTTTTCTACCCCTCCCGGAGCAAAGAGAAAATATGTCTGACCTAATTCGAAATATGTCTGACATATTTTAAAATATCTCAGACATATTTCAGCCCGCACGGCAAGGGGCTTTCGCGAGGGGTTGGAAAGGAGGTCGGAATTTTACTCCGGTTTTCAGGAAAAGGAGTATGTTTCCAACACGACGGATTAAAACAAGAACGATATGAAAACGAAACGCATTCTGCTCATGCTTGCCTTTGCGGCAGCGTTAGTGCCGGGCTTTGCACAGAATCCCGGCAGCAGCCGCGAAAAGATATTGTCGTTTTTTAAGAACATATCGGAATACGACAGCAAATGCAGCCAGGAGAAGGTGTATCTGCACCTTGACAACAACGCTTACTTTTTTTCCGAAAAGATTTATTTCAAGGCATACGTGGTGCGTGCCTCTACCCTCAGGTTCACCGATTTGAGCAAAGTGCTTTACGTGGAGTTGCTCGACGACGACGGCAATCTCGTAATTAGGAAAAACTATGAGATTTCCGAAGGACAGGTATCCGGATACCTGCCGCTCGACGGGCTGCTGCGAAGCGGCTTTTACGAGGTAAGGGCCTTTACCCGCGCCATGCTCAACTGGGACGGCGATTACTGCTTTTCGCGTCTCATACCCGTTTATGAGACAAAAGACACGCTGGGCACGTATTCTTCCCCCTTTATGAAAGAAAAGGAATACAACCCCGACATACCCGTGCCGCGCAAGGAACCGGCTACGCTGCGTTCGGATTCCGCGCAGCACAACGGCCTGTTCGTGGAATTCTATCCCGAGGGCGGGGCGCGGGTGGAAGGGCTCGAACAACAGATTGCCTATCGCGTTACCGATAAGAAAGGACTGCCGGTAGACGCGGATTGCTATCTTTACGGGCCGGAAGGGAACGTAATTTCTACAACGCACACCGAACACGAAGGCATGGGCTCGTTCATCCTGCCGCAGCAAAGCGGGGAATGCCGCGTGGTGTTTGACGACGGAACGGGAGAGCGGCGCGATTTCCGCCTGCCTGCCGCACGCACGTCGGGCATAGTGGCGCTTGCAACGCAAACTGCCGACAGTTTGAACTTGGATATAAGCGCTACGTCCGACCTCGAGGGAAAACTCGTGGGCATTAGCGTAACTTGTCGCGGGGCCGCGTGTTATTTCGATACGCTGAGGCTCGGGAAAAGGCAGGCGTGGGGCATTGCCGCGCATTACCTGCATTATGGAATAAACCAAGTTACGTTTTTCGACGACGAAGGACGGATACTCTGGGAACGGCTTGTATGGAAAAAGCCGCAATGGCCCGTTACGCTCACCGTAAGGCAGAACGAAACGCAGTACCAGCCGTTTGCGCCTGTTGTGCTCGACATGAAACTCGCGGACAGGCAGGGGAATCCCTGTAACGCTTATTTCTCGCTCGCAGTGCACGATGTATCTACCGAACAAAACGGTACCGACATAACGGCCAATGCGGATTTGCTTCTGGCTTCCGATATAAAAGGCTTTGTCTACCGTCCAGAATACTATTTCGAGAGCGACGACGAACAGCACCGCCGTGCGCTCGACCTGCTGCTGATGGTGCAAGGCTGGAGACGATACGATTGGAATGAGATGTCGGGGGTGAAACCTTTCAAACTCGTGCAACCTGTTGAGGAAGGGCAGCTTTTATGCGGCTATCTGCTTTCCGACAACCGCAAACGGCTTGCAATGGCGGGCGCACGGCTCGAAGTGAATATCTATACTCCCAACGGAAAAGCCTCCGGCTCGTGCATAACCGACAGCAGCGGGGGATTCGCACTAATGCCGCCAAAATACTATAATTGGGGAATAGGACGTTTCCGCACCTATGTGGGTGACAAGGAGAAGTCCGTGCGCCTGGTGCTCGACAGATGTTTCGCGCCTGCGGTGCGCACTCTCGACCCGAGGGAATTTTTCACGTCAGCATATTCCCACGAGCCGCAAAGCTCCGACAGCGTTTATTTTTCGTGGAACGATACAATCTCGAAAGGCGACATACGTCTGGCCGGCGCAGTGGTGAAAGGCAAACGCCGCGACAACACCAGCAGCGGGCGCAAGCACTGGATGGGCGGAGAGGACTTCGCGCGCCGCAACTGCGATATATATTATAACATACCCTACGAAACCATGCGCTACTGCGACAAAGGAGAGGATACTCCTCTGCTCTGGGACTTGCTGAAGGCAATAAACAACAAATTCGACTATTTCTACACCGATTACGGCTATGAATTCACCTACAAGAACTGGCCTGTGAACATCATAGTGGACAACCAGGTGTTCAGCCGCGAAGCTCTGCCGAGGTACGACTATACTCTTTTTGCCAACGAGGTTTCCGGCGTTTATTTCTCTACTAAAGCCGACACGCAGCACAAGATTGCGCCTGTTCCCGGAGCAGACAAGCGCCCTTCTTACACGATGTTTATTTATTTGAACGACGACCCGGAGCTTATTAAGGTAAAAGGCAAGGCCAAGGTAGTACATTTCCCGGGATATAACGTAGACGAGGGGTTCGAAGGGCCTGATTACCGCAAGCGTGACCTTCCCGATTCAAACGATTTCCGTCGCACGCTTTATTGGAATCCCGATGTCCTAACCGACGAGAACGGCAGGGCTTCGGTTGTCTTTTATTCAAACGCACGTCCCGGAGTAAAGCTCGGCATTACGGCACGTGCTGTCCTGCCCGACGGAAGTATTCTCGATTTCAGCCGGTAAAAACAAAACCACAATGAACATATTTCAAAAAGAGTATCCCTTTTATTTGCGAACAACTGCTGCAATTTTATTTACGTGCCTTATTTTTCCTGCCGCAAACGTTGCTGCACAAGCCACAAAGAGCGCAACCGAAAAATCAATGGAGAAACAGGGTATGGTTACCATTGCAAGCGTAGACTCCACCATTCTCGTGAGCCTTATGTACACACGTGCCGACAATTTCACCGGACAAGTGCTTTACAAGGACCTTAACACGGCCTACCTGCACCCGAAAGCGGCCGCGGCCCTCCATAAGGCGCAACAGATATTGCGCCGCTCGCACCCCGGCCTTACCCTTAAGGTGTACGACGCCGCCCGCCCGATGTCGGTACAGCAACGTATGTGGAATGTCGTGGCCGGAACTCCGAAAAACATCTACGTGAGCAATCCCGCCAACGGCGGCGGGCTGCACAACTACGGGCTTGCGGTTGATGTTACCATAGCCGACGCAAACGGCGACAGCATAACCATGGGCACGCGCATAGACAACATGACGCGCCTTGCACATATCGACAAGGAAGACGAGCTTCTGCGGCAGGGAAAACTGACGCGCGAGGCTTACAATAACCGCCGTTTGCTGCGACGGGTAATGCGCGAGGCCGGCTTCCGCGCCTTGCGCTCCGAGTGGTGGCATTTCAACTACACGTCGCGCGCAAACGCCAGGAAATACTATAAAGTGATAAGATGATTAACGAGGAAACGCGCGCTTTTATCGCCGCACATGCTTCTGATGACGTGCGCAGGCTTGCGCTGAACGCAAAAGTTGCCGAAGGTGTGGATTTGCGGGCGGCGCTTGTGCAGATAGAGGGAGCGCAGCGCCTAAAGTACAAGGCTCCCCGCTTTGCGGCAACGGCGGGCGTGGAATTTCCGGAGCGTATATCGCTCGAGCAGTGTTCGAGCGAGGCCACGGCAGCCTACAAGGCAGATATAATAAGGCGTGCCGTTGCGGCGCGCGGGTGCATGGCAGACCTGACGGGCGGCTTGGGCGTGGATTTCATGGCCATGTCGCCCTGTTTCGAAAAGGCTATCTATGTAGAGCGCAACGAGGAGCTGTGCGCGTTGGCCCGGAACAACTTCCCGGCTATGGGGTTAGGCGGTTTTTCAGTGGTTTGTGCCGAAGCCGAAGAGTTCCTTTCTTCGATGAAACCTGTGGATTTTATGTTTCTCGACCCTGCAAGGCGTTCCAATTGCAACCGCAAGGTGGTTTTGCTCGGTGATTGTACGCCCGATGTTACACGTCTGCTTCCGTCAATCAGGGAACGTTGCTCCTGCCTCATGCTGAAGCTATCGCCAATGCTCGACATAAGCGCGGCCGGGGCGGCGTTGGGCAAATGCACTGAAATACACGTGGTGGCGGTAGGCGGTGAGGTTAAGGAAATCGTAGCATTCATCGATTTTTCTTGCGAGTCGGACACGCTTATCGTGTGTTCCGACATTTGCGGCGCACAAACGTTTGTTTTCTCCTTCCGTATGCGTGAAGAACGGGCGGCAGTCTGTGATTTTACCGATGAAATCGGGAATTTTCTATACGAACCTGCTGCCCCCGTGCTTAAAGCCGGAGCTTTCAGGCTGCCGGCCCAACGCTATGGCCTGAAGAAGTTGCACCCGAATACTCATTTATACACATCTGATGAAATAAACCGCGATTTCATCGGTAAGATTTTCAAAGTCGAGAGCGTAGCGGGCTTTTCAAAAAAGGAAATAAAACAACTGTGTTCATCGTTGCCGCAGGCAAATGTGGCGGTGCGTAATTTTCCCATGCGGGCCGAAGAATTGCGCAGCCGCCTGCGTATAAAGGACGGTGGCGATGGTTATGTTTTCGGAGTGACCCTTTATTCCGGACGCCATGTGCTGGTAAGTTGCCGTCTTGTGCCGCGCGGGAACGTGGAGGCATTTTAAAAGCACTTTTTGCAGACAAAAAAGACAGCAGGCAAAAGCCGTGATTTCATGCGGTTTTGAGGCGGGGAAAAATATGTCTGAGATATTTTAAAATACAAGGCACATATTTTGAAATATGTGCCTTGTATTTTTTCTTTTCTCTGAGAGGGGGTAAATACAGTGCCCGAAAAAGTGAAAAGTAAACGCGGACATTTGCGTACATCCGCCGGCCGTCGGCAGAGCTTGCGGGTGCGGCTGCCTATTGTCGGGATGATACTGTTTTCCTCGGTTTCATCGTGGCTTATTCTGCCGACCGGGGTGCGTTTTTCCCGATTTTACCGTAAAAATATTTGTACAGGGGCGCAATCATGAGCGCCTGTTTTATTTCGTCCTTTTCAAGGAGTTCGAGCACCTGCTGCTCGTTTAACAGGTGGACGGTTATGTCTTCGGTGGCTTCGAGGTGTTGTGTGGAAATCTGCGTAACTCCCTCGGCCAGGTAGCAGTACGTGCTATTGTTCATGGCACCCGGGTTTGGCGCGGCTTTCATGAGCAGCGACCATTGGCCGCCGCCGTATCCCGTTTCCTCCCAAAGCTCGCGGCGCGCGGCTTCGAGTGGCGACTTGTCGGACGGGTCGACAACTCCGGCGCACAGTTCGAGGCACATGCGGCGAATGCCGTGGCGGTACTGCCTTACGAGCACGAACTTGCCTTCTTCGGTTATGGCTATCACGTTTATCCAGTCGGGATATTCAAGAACGTAGTATTCATCGTTCACTACCCCTGTAGGCAACTGCACCTTGTCCACCCGCGCCGTGAGCCAGGGGCGTTTTATCACGTATTTGCTTTCCAGCACTTTCCATTGCCTGTCGTTTTTCTCCTCCATAGTGTTGTGGTATAATGACTTTTGTACGGAAAAAACGCTTTTGGCCGGTTTTTATTGCTTTCTTTGCGCCGCAAGGCGGTAAACCCGCGGGAAAAATGTATTTTTGCCGAGAAAATCATACAAAATGACAACAAAACCATCGATACCTAAAGGAACACGCGACTTTTCGCCCGAGGAAATGGCGAAACGCAATTATATTTTCAACACCATACGCGAAGTTTACGAGCTTTACGGCTTCAGGCAGATAGAGACGCCCGCCATGGAAAATCTTTCCACGCTCATGGGAAAGTACGGCGAGGAGGGCGACAAACTGCTGTTCAAGATTCTGAACTCGGGCGATTTCATGCGCGGCGTTCAGCGTGAGGACATCGACGCGGGCAATCCCGGCCACCTCGCAGCACTATTGTGCGAAAAGGGCTTGCGCTACGACCTTACGGTGCCGTTTGCACGTTTTGTGGTGCAGCACCGCGACGAGCTGCAGCTGCCTTTCAAGCGTTACCAGATTCAACCCGTGTGGCGTGCCGACCGCCCGCAGAAAGGCCGTTACCGCGAGTTTTACCAGTGCGACGCCGACGTGGTTGGCTCCGACTCGCTCATCAACGAGGTGGAACTGGTGCAGATTGTCGATACCGTTTTTGCACGTTTCGGCGTAAGGGTGGAGATAAAGGTAAACAACCGCAAGATACTGGCTGCCATAGCCGAAAAGATAGGAGCGGCCGACAAGATTACCGCCGTTACGGTGGCTATCGACAAGCTCGACAAGATAGGTATCGACGGCGTGCGTAGGGAGCTGGCAGCCGAAGGCATAAGCGACGAAGCCGTGAAGAGCCTTGAACCAATCATTTCGCTGAGCGGCACCAATGCGGAGAAGATTGCCGTAATGCGCCGCGAACTTGCCGCATGCGAAACGGGCATAAAGGGGCTCGACGAGGTTGAGTTCGTGCTCGCGTCGCTCGAAAAGTCCGGCACGGCCAACAAAGTGAGCCTCGACCTGTCTCTCGCGCGCGGGCTGAACTATTACACCGGCTGCATTTTCGAAGTAAAGGCGCTCGATGTCGAGATTGGTTCAATAACGGGTGGCGGACGGTACGACAACCTTACCGGCATATTCGGCATGCCCGGCCTTAGCGGCGTGGGAATATCATTCGGTGCCGACAGGATTTACGACGTTCTCAACGCGCTCGACCTTTACCCCAAGGAAACCCGCACGGCAACGCAGCTGCTGTTTGTAAATTTCGGCGAAGCCGAGGCTGCAAGGTGCATGGAACTGGCTGCCATGGCGCGCCGGGCCGGAATACGCACCGAGGTGTACCCCGACGCGGTGAAGATGAAGAAACAGATGAGTTACGCTTCGTCGCGCAACATACCTTTCGTGGCGCTAATAGGCGACGAGGAACTGGCCGGCGGCACCGTTACGCTCAAGAACATGGAGACAAGGGAACAGGCCACACTGTCGCCCGACGATATGATAAAAGCAGTGAACAGTCCCGCCTGACGCATACGCCGGGAGGGGCGCGCCGTTGTAGAGGCGCGATTAATCCGCCCCGGTCGTTACCGTTGCCGACATCGGTACGGTTGCTGTCGTTGCCACCGTTTTTGACGGTTTTATTACCGTTGAAATTGCCGTTTTCCGGTGTGGAAAATTGAAAACTAAAATTCAACACGTTAACCCTGCATGGGAGCAAAGAAAAAATTAGTGGCTCGGATTTTGAAATCCGAGCCACTAATTTTAAAAAGCAAGCCACTAATTTTTTGCGTTCCGGAAACCCGCCCGGCTGGTGCCGGAGACCAATGGCCCTTTGGGCGCATATCCGTTTGTTTGCGTGTCCCGAAAATGCGGACAAACAAGGCATGGACTGTTGCTGCTGTGCCCGTCGGACGCCGCGGCGTGGGGTGGGGCTTATCTGGCGGTTGTTCGCAAAGACAGGTCCTTTATGCTTGCGGCCGCGCGAAAGGTGCCGGGCACTTCCCATCCGAAATTCATGCCCGATATTTCGAGGTCGGATAAGTTTGTATCCTTAAAGAATCCTTTCTCTTTCATTTTGTCAAGACACATGCGTATGTGCGGCAGCAGGTCGGCCTGCAGGCGGTGCCATTTGCCGTCGTGAAAGTCGATGTCGCCCCATAATGGCCGCTGTGGAATATTGTATATGTAAGTGTTCGTGCCTGCGTCCCACGATATTGTTTCGTGTTCCGTTGTTTGCCTGTAGCGGTAATCGAAAGTCTGTATTCCGAGCCAGATGAATTTGTTGCAGTCGGCCGACTGTGGATTGGTGTTCCGCAAAATAAAGTAAAGCGGCGACTGTGCCGTGTGCAGGGCCTCGTTGTATTCGGAGTAAGTCATCAGTTTTTCGCAATATTCCAGCCTGTAGGCCATGCTAAAGACAATACATGAGCTTTTGCCCGCGTTCGGACGGTTGTCGAAGTCCTGTTCAATGAGCAGGTGAGGCCATTGCTCGTCGGCGCGGCGCGGGTGGTCGTACTCCGGTTTTGTGTCTATGCCGAGAAAAAGCGTTCCGCCTTTGCTGCGCCTTACGCATTTGGATTTGTTGGAATATTCCCCGTTATAAGTCTTTTTCCCCTTGCGGCGCATGCTGCTGTGCCTGTCCTTGCCGTCGGCTAAATCGTAGCGGCTGTGCCATTGTGCCATGCGCCACGCGGGAGCGGCGGATTTCGGTGTAAAAACGAGCGTGTCGACTATTATGCGCCCGCCGCTGCTGCTGAAATTCGGCGAAAGGAGGGTGAATCCGTTCCTGAATGCAGGGTCTTTTATTATCTCGTGCGTATTGTCGGGGACAAGCCCGGCCGGGCGGGCGCAAATGACAGCGGGAACAAGCGCCGCTATACATATAAATACGGTTGCCGTAATCTTGACAAAGGCTTTCATGGTTCTTTTGAGCTTGGTGTGCGGAACGCTGCTCCGGTACGCCTTGATTTTGTGCGGCATAAGGCGGACGTCAGGCGGCATTAGGGGAAATTACTGGCATGTGCCGTCGGGCAAGCGGTGTTCAAGCACGTGGTCGACGTAAACAGTGCTTTTTGTCTTTTGCATTATGGCGTCGATGTTGTGGCTTACCATGATTATGGCGCACTTTCGGTTCATATCTTCGAGCACGGAGTATAATCTGTTTTCAAAAAAATTGTCGATGTAAGCATCCGGTTCGTCGAGCACCAGAAGCTCAGGGTCGGACACTATTGCCCGCCCCAGCAGTGTGCGTTGCCGTTGCCCGCCGCTCAGTTGCCCTATGGGTTTTCCTGCTATTGTGTCGAGGCCGAGCCTTTCTTCAACTTTCAGCGCGCGTTGTTTCTGCTCTTCGGTAAATCCTTGCAACAGCCGCCGTTCGGCATTCATGCCCGACATTACCACCTCGTGCACGGTTATCGGGAAGCGGCGGTCGATTTGTGCCTGCTGCGGCATGTAACCTATGCGCAGGTTCTTGCAAGGTAGTCCGTCGCGGTAATATTCAACGCTTCCTTCGGCGGGGCGCAGCAGTCCCAGTATTACTTTCAGCAGTGTGGTCTTTCCGCCCCCGTTCGGGCCTGTTATTCCGAGGAAGTCATTGGCACACACATCAAGGTTTATGCCTGAAATAACAGTTTTCCTGTCGTATCCGGCCGACATTCCCCGTATTTTAAGTATTGTGCCGTTCATTTTGCCAGGCTTTTAGCTATAGTAATCATTTCTTCATCCCACTGGTAGGCAAGCGGGTTGATTTCCACGATTTCCGTGCCCGATTCGCGGGCAATCTGTTTTATGGTAGTAGAGGGGAATTGTTCCTGTATGAACAGAATCTCCGCCTTTTCGGCACGGCTTTGCGATATTACCGTTTTTATGTGGGCCGGCGAGGCTTCCTTTCCTCCGGCGCACACAGGCAGCTGCCGCAGCCCGTAGTCTTTTGCGAAATATGTCAGCGCAGGATGGTAAATAACGAAAGTACGGTGCACGAGGTTGCCCGTAAGCGATTGTATTTGCCTGTCAATGCTGTCGATATGTTGGGTGAATTTTTCCGTGCGTTCCTTGTATTCCTCACTGTTTGCCGAGTCAATCCTGCAAAGTGCGGAACAAATGTTTTTTGCTATTATTTCAGCGTTTTGTGCCGAAAGCCATACGTGCGGGTCGGCTCCGTTCCCGTCGCTGTCTCTGAGGGTTTTTATGCCGTTTGCCAGGTTGAATAAGAGGAAATGGGGATTCTCGTCGGTTATCTGCTTAAGTCGCGTTTTTTCAAAGTCGAGGTATCCTGACGACAGGTAAGCCCGGCTGTTCATAAGGTCGAGCATTTGTTGCGCTGTGGGTTCGTAACTCTCGGGGTTGCTTGTGCGGGGCACGAGCGACACTGCCCTGAAGCGTCCTCCTGATATTTGGTCAATGAAATAACGGTAAGGGTCGATGCTTACCATGAGCACGGGACGCTTATCCTTGATTCCGCTTTCGGAACAACCGGCAAGCAGCGCGGTTATCATCAGCAATGTTATCAATTTGCGCATAGGATGTAAATAATCATATTTCGGAAACAACAGATACGACGAAAGCATACCGCAGGGCTTTTCCTGCCACAATGGCGAGTAATGTCCACCAGAAATTGGCGCGCATAAGGCCGAGTGCAACGGTTATCACCTCGCCGAGTACGGGAACCCACGACAACAGTCCCATGGCCGGCCCGTATTTGCTGACAAACCGTTGGGATTTTTCCAGCCTGTCGGTACGAACGCGCACATATTTCTGTATCAGGTGCATGTTGCCCAGATGTCCGAGCCAGTAATTAAAGCAGCTGCCCAATGTATTGCCGAGCGTTCCCCATATCACCAGTTGCAGAGCCGACAATCCGGCTAACTGCAACGCTGCCATGACTACTTCGGAACTGAAAGGAAGCACGCTTCCGGCCAGGAATGCCGCAATGAACATTCCTGCGTAGCCGCATTCGGTTAGATATTGTGTAAGATCTCCCATAAGCCAAAGTTAATACCGGATATGTTGTAGGCGGCAAGCAATCCGATTAATGCTATTGCCGTGTAGAAATATATGTTGCCCGCCTTTCCGCCGGCAAAAGCCAGGTGGTGCGCTATGAGCGGCGTGCTGTTCAGCACGAACAGGCGGAAAATAGTGTCGAATTCGCCCGGGCATGCCGCGAGCATGGCCGTAATGGCGAGCTCTTCTATCAATATGGTGTAGTAGAGCATTCGCGTGCGTATCTTGTCGTTGAATTTGGTGTACGCAAAGTGAACCATGGCCGAAATTGCCAGTATTGCCACTGTTGCGAACGACACGAGGCGGTGCTCGTCTATTACTGTATAGTCGGGTTGGGTAAAACGGGTGAGCCGCTCCCAAAAGCCATAAAGCATAGTGCTTTCACCGGTTAGTATAAGGTATGCCTCGCGCAGCGCAAGGGGCAGGATTATGCCTATTAACGCCGCCATGAATGCGCGCGGCGTGAGGGCGCGCATTTGCACAATTGCAGAGAACATGAAGAAGGGAGCGAACAGCAGCATTTTAGGAAAGGCCAGTGCGCCTATGCTCAGGAACAGGAACACATGGAACATGTATGCCTGCGGCAGGTGCTTTTGGTAGCACATGAAAAAGACCATCAATGCTGCCGCCCAGCAAACCTCCGGCATGTAGTCGTAGGAAAGCGGATGAAGGAACGTCAGCGTACCGGCAAGCACCAGGAACGTTGAGGAAACCATTTTCGAACGCACCCTGAGCAGGGCGTTGCGTGTGTTCATCTCGAGGAGGATGTAGGCCACTGTTATTGTTACGGCCAGCCCGCCCCACGAATTAAGCGAAGCGGTATTTCCGGAGGCCAGCCACAGGATAATGGCAACCGCAAGCGCCACTATGCTGGTAACGCTGCTGGTTATTATTCTGTATCGCAGTCCCCGGTCGTCCATCTGGTACTAAAGAGTGTTTTGTCTGTAAAACCTGCCGGGCACATTCAGTGCCCGGAAAAATATGTCTGAGGTATTTTAAAATATGTCTGACATAATTCAAAATATGTCAGACATATTTTTTTCAAAGTCCCGGAGGGGATGAAAACATCCCCTCCGGCAATGTTTATCTTTCTGTTCATGGATGACAGATGTTGGCATGCCGCCTTAGTGCAGGCTTCAGGGCTTACAGGTCCTGGCCTATGTCTGTGCGGTAATATTTCTTCTGGTATTCTATTGCTTTGGCCGCTTCCATAGAGCGTGCCAGCGCTTCCGCCTTGTCTTTGCCATACGACGAAACGGCTATCACGCGCCCGCCGGCCGTCACCACGCGCCCGTTGCTCTCGGCCGTGCCGGCATGGAACACAATGCTGTCGTTCACCTTGTCGAACCCGGTTATCTCGAAGCCTTTGTCGTATTTGCCCGGATAGCCGCCCGAAACGAGCATTACGCACACTGCGGCGCGCGGGTCGAATTCTATGGCGCGTTTGTCGAGGTCGCCGGCTGCAACGCCTTCAAACAGGTCAACTATGTCGCTCTTGAGTCGCAGCATTACGGTTTCTGTTTCCGGGTCGCCCATACGGCAGTTGTATTCTATTACCATAGGTTCGCCGCCCACGTTTATAAGCCCGAAGAATATGAATCCGCGGTAGTCTATCTGCTCTTCTGCAAGGCCTTCGACCGTGGGGCGTATAATGCGTTCTTCCACTTTTTTCATCCACTCCCTGTCGGCAAACGGCACGGGCGACACGCTGCCCATTCCTCCTGTGTTCAGGCCTGTGTCGTGCTCGCCCACGCGCTTGTAGTCTTTTGCTTCGGGTAGAATCTTGTAATGTTTCCCGTCGGTAAGCACGAACACCGAGCACTCTATGCCGCTGAGGAATTCTTCAATCACCACACGAGCCGAGGCGTTGCCGAACATTCCGTCGAGCATGTCGCGGAATTCCTTTTTTGCCTCTTCAAGGTCGGATATGATAAGTACGCCTTTTCCTCCGGCCAGTCCGTCGGCTTTGAGCACGTACGGCGGTTGCAGCGTTTCGAGGAATGCAATGCCTTCGTCCACACTTGTGCCGTCGAATGTCTGGTATGCGGCTGTGGGTATGTTGTGCCTGCGCATGAAACGCTTGGCGAAGTCCTTGCTTCCTTCCAGTTGTGCGCCTGCCTGTGAGGGACCGATTACTTTCACTTTCTTCAGGTCCTCGTCCTGGCGGAAGTAATCGACAATGCCTTTTACCAGCGGTGCTTCCGGCCCTACGACGAGCATGTCGATGGCTTTGCTTTTCACGAAGTCGCCTATTTCGGCAAAGTCGTTAAGGTTGAGTATAACGTTTTCTCCCACTTCGCTCGTTCCGGCGTTGCCGGGCGCGATGTACAGTTTCTCTATCTTCGGGCTTTGTGCTATTTTCCACGCCAGGGCGTGCTCGCGTCCTCCGCTGCCTAAGAGTAATAGTTTCATACGGGTTGATATTTTTAAGGTTTTACTTCGGTGTTGTTTGTTGTTGGGTTTTCAGCAGGCTTTACAGCGCGTGCATTTCGAGAGTTCTCCACGGAACGACATTTCTACGAGCCGTGCAATGCGGTCGCGCAGGGGCTGCATGTTTACGTGTTTGAGCACTTCGTCCACAAATGCGTATTCCAGCAGCAGGCGTGCTTCTTTTTCATCCACGCCGCGCTGCCCCATGTAAAAGAGTGCCTCTTCGCTCAGCTGGCCTACCGTGGCCCCGTGGTTACACTTCACATCGTCGGCGTATATTTCGAGCATGGGCTGCGTGTACATGCGTGCGTCTTCGCTGACGCAGAGGTTGGCGTTCGTTTCCTGCGACTCTGTTTTCTGCGCTCCCGGCCTGACGAGCACTTTTCCTGCAAATGCGCCGACCGACTGCTCGTCGAGCACGTATTTGTAGAGCACGTTGCTTGTGCAGTGGGGCGCAATGTGGTCGATAAGCGCGTTGGTGTCGACGTGGCGGTTTTCGCCTTCGAGTGCAAAGCCGTATGCTTCGAGTGTGGCGTTTTCTTCGGCCAGCTTGAGGTTCAAAGTGTTGCGCGTAAGCCCGTTGTGCAGCGTCATGTTGTTTAATACCACATGGCTTCCTTCTTGTTGTTCAAGGTAAAGGCTTGCAAAGCGTTTGTTCTTCAATGTAGTTTGTTCGAGCGAGTACATCTCGAGGTTTGAGTTGCGTCCGGCATACACTTCCGCCACTTCGGTTGCAAGGAAATTGCGGTCGTCGTTGTCGTGGTCGCAGAAGAGCAGCGAAGCCGAGGCGTTCTCGCCGAGTATTATTAGCACTCTCCGGTTTGCCATCAGGTCTACGTCGGAGCGCATTATGTTTATCACCTGTATGGTGCGTTCCGTTTTTACTCCGTCGGGTATGTAAACCAGCAGGCCGTCTTGTGCGAACATCGTGTTGAGCGCTGCGATGGGGTCTTTCTTCATGTCGGCGGCGGCAGCGTAGTATTTGCCGACTATTTGCGGCATTTCGGCGGCCGCTTTCATGAGCGAGCCTACGTAAACTCCCTGCGGCAGGGTTGCGTGTGGCAGCGCGCGCTCGTAGAATGCGTCGTTTTCTACGAAATACAGGGAAGTCGACATGTTGGGTACGTTGCAGCGGAATGCCTCATACGGGTTTATGGGAAACTCCACCCGCCTGAGGTTAAGGCCGTAGTCGGGCGCAAAGGCCTTGTCGATGTCGGTGTATTTGTACAGCTCGTTTTTCTGCGACGGGAAGCCGGCGGCCGCAAAGCGCTCGAACGCTTCGGAGCGCACGGCGTTCATGGCGTCGCACGAGTTGCCGCAAATCACGTTGCGCTGCGCCTTGAATAGGTCGATATATTGTTTTTCGCTGTTCATGTCAGTTTTCCTGTTCCTTAATCCAGTCGAATCCTCGTTCTTCTATTTCTTTTGCAAGCTCGGGGCCGCCGGTCCTGACAATGCGTCCGTTCATCATTACGTGCACTATGTCGGGTTTCAGGTAGTCGAGCATTCGTTGGTAGTGGGTTATCACTATGGCGCTGGTTTCGGGCGTGCGCAGTTTGTTGAATCCCTCGGCCACGATACGCAGTGCGTCCACGTCGAGCCCGGAGTCGGTTTCGTCGAGTATGGACAACTTAGGCTCGAGCATTGCCATCTGGAAAATTTCGTTGCGTTTCTTCTCGCCGCCGCTGAATCCTTCGTTCACGCTGCGGCCTGTGAGTTTCGAGTCGAGCTCGACCACCTTGCGCTTCTCGCGCATGAGTTTCAGGAACTCGGCAGCGTTCATGGGCGGCTGGCCGAAGTATTTGCGCTTGGCGTTTATGGCCGCGCGCATGAAGTTTACCATGCTCACGCCCGGTATTTCCACAGGTTGCTGGAACGACAGGAACAGCCCTTCGTGGGCACGTTCGTCGGGGGCAAGCGTGAGCAGTTCCTTGCCGTTGAACAGGGCGCTGCCGTCGGTCACTTCGTATACGGGATTTCCAACGAGCACGTTGCTCAACGTTGATTTGCCCGAGCCGTTTGGCCCCATGAGGGCGTGTACTTCACCGTCGCGCACCGTAAGGTTCACGCCTTTGAGTATTTCTTTGCCCGCTACGCAGGCATGCAGGTTCTTTATTTCTAACATAACAGGTTTTTTCTCTGTGCGGGAAAGGTGTTTTGCCCGCAGGTGTTTGAGAACGCAAAGTTAAGTATTTTTTATCGTATCGGCGGCAGTGTAAGGCGTTTTACGCCGGGGCTTGGAAAAAGGAGTTGCGGGGAATAGGAAAAAGGCATTTTTTTAACGCAGTTTTCAGGAGGGGTTAGGAGCAAATTAAAATTATGTCCGAGGAAATTCAAAATATGTCTGAGATATTTTAAAATATGTCCGACCTTTTTTTGACCACCTCCAAACCCGCATTAAATCAGGGTTTTTTAATTCAGACAAAAAACGACGCGGGTTTTCTCTCCGGGTAGGGCCGGGCGGTTGTGCGGTTATAATTTTTCAGCCTTGGCGGCATGTCGGCGCCCGGCATGGCATAAAATTGTTATCTTTGCAAAGACTATACGCTTTACCGGCAGTAATAACGATTATCTATGTTCGACGTAGCAAAAATACGCGGGGATTTCCCAATCCTGTCGCGCACGGTTTACAACAGGCCGCTCGTTTACTTGGACAACAGCGCCACGACCCAGAAACCGCGCGTTGTTGTCGACTCAATAGTGCGGGAATATTATTCCGAAAACGCAAACGTGCACCGCGGCGTGCATTTCCTTTCGCAGCAGGCCACCGACCTGTACGAGCAGGCGCGCGGGCGAGTGCGCACTTTCATCAATGCGCGCAGCGACAAGGAGATAGTGTTCACGCGCGGCACAACCGAAAGCCTCAACCTCGTGGCCTCGTCGTTCGGCGAGCGTTTCATGGGTGAGGGCGACGAAGTGATAATCTCGGCCATGGAGCACCATTCGAACATCGTGCCGTGGCAGCTGTTGCAGGAGCGCAAGGGCATATGCCTGCGCGTTATCCCGATTAACGACCGGGGCGAGCTGTTGCTCGACGAATACGAGAAGCTATTCAACAAACGCACGCGAATAGTGGCAGTCACCCATGTGTCTAACGTGCTCGGCACGGTGAATCCCGTGAAACAGATAGCCGCCGTGGCGCATGCGCATGGCGTTCCCGTTCTCGTGGACGGGGCGCAGAGCGTGCCGCATATAGCTGTCGATGTGCAGGACATGGATTGCGACTTCTTCGTGTTCAGCGGCCATAAGGTGTACGGGCCCACCGGCATAGGCGTGCTTTACGGCAAGGAAAGCCTTCTCAATGAGCTGCCTCCGTACCAGGGCGGCGGCGAGATGATAAAGAACGTGCATTTCGAACACACCGAGTACGAAGACGCGCCGCTGAGGTTCGAAGCCGGCACGCCCGATTACGTAGGAGCGCATGCCCTGGCTGCCGCAATAGACTATGTGTCGGCATTGGGCATGGAAAACATTGCAGCCCACGAGCACAGCCTGCTCGCATACGCCACTGAACGCATGAACTGCATTCCCGGAATGCGGATATTCGGGCAGGCGGAAAACAAAAGCGCGGTGCTGTCGTTCGTAGTAGGCAATATTCATCCGCTCGACCTCGGCACACTGCTCGACCGCTTCGGCGTGGCCGTGAGGACGGGACACCACTGTGCGCAGCCGCTTATGGAACGCATGGGAGTGCAAAGCATGGCGCGCGCCTCGTTCGCACTCTATAACACACGCGAGGAAGTCGACACGCTGTGTGAAAGCATAGAAAGGATAACAAAGATGTTCTGAAACATGCGGCCGCAAAATGTGCCGAACAACGGCGGCCGTGCAATAAACTATAAAACGATATAAAAATGCTACTGGCAACAACCAATTCCATAGAAGGAAAGCCCGTGAAAGTGTATTACGGAATAGTAACGGGCGAGACGATAATAGGTGCAAACTTCGTGCGCGATTTCTTTGCAGGCATACGCGACATAATAGGTGGCCGCTCTGGCTCTTATGAAAAAGTGCTGCGCGAGGCAAAAGACACAGCCATCGACGAAATGGCGCGCGAAGCCGAACGGCTCGGCGCAAACGCCGTGATAGGTGTGTCGATTGACTACGAAACCGTGGGAAACAACGGCAGTATGCTCATGGTGACATGCAGCGGTACGGCAGTGGAAATATGATGACCTGCACAGGCAATATTAAGTAAACGAATGCTGGCGGCAAACTGTTTCGAAGGGCTCGTTGAAGCCGGGTGCGACGAGGCAGGGCGGGGATGCCTTGCCGGAAGCGTATTTGCGGCGGCCGTGATACTGCCGCCCGATTATGAAAACGGCAAACTAAACGACTCGAAGCAGCTTACCGAAAAAAAACGCTACGAACTGCGCGCCGAGATTGAGCGCGACGCGACGGCCTGGGCCGTGGGAGTGGTTACACCTGAGGAAATCGACACCATAAACATACTCAAGGCTTCGATTATGGCAATGCACCGCGCGCTCGACGCATTGAAAGTGCGCCCCGAAGCCGTGATTGTGGACGGCAACCGCTTCGTACCCTACGGTAACCTGCCTTTCCGAACCATAGTGAAAGGCGACGGCAAATATATGTCGATTGCAGCGGCAAGCATATTGGCAAAAACTTACCGCGACGACTATATGCTGGAGCTCGACAAGCGTTTTCCGCAATACATGTGGCGCAAAAACAAGGGTTATCCCACAAAAGAGCACCGCGAGGCAATACGCCGCTACGGCACTACGCCTTTTCATCGCATGAGTTTCACTCTTTTGCCTGACGACGGGCCTGCATTGCCTTTCGATTTCGGAGATTGAAGTAACGGCAGCCCGGAACGGCGGCATATTAATGTTTGAAAAATGTAGAAAACCTGATTCCCGTGGAAAATAACGATACTTTCGACATAAGGGCCGAGCAGGTGGGCACCTCCTCGGAGCGCGAATACGAGAACGCGTTGCGGCCGCTGCGATTCGGCGACTTTGCCGGCCAGAAGAACGTGGTGGAAAACCTGCGTATCTTCGTCGAGGCGGCCCGCCGGCGCGGAGAACCGCTCGACCATACGCTCCTGCACGGCCCTCCCGGCCTGGGAAAAACCACACTTTCGAATATCATAGCCAACGAGTTGGGCGTGGGCTTCAAGCTCACGTCGGGGCCGGTGCTCGACAAGCCGGGCGACCTGGCCGGGCTGCTTACTTCGCTCGAACCGAACGACGTGCTGTTCATCGACGAGATTCACCGCCTTGCGCCGGTAGTGGAAGAGTATCTTTACTCGGCCATGGAGGATTACCGCATTGACATAATGATAGACAAAGGGCCGTCGGCGAGAAGCGTGCAGATAAACCTAAACCCCTTTACGCTCATAGGGGCAACCACCCGCAGCGGATTGCTTACGGCTCCCCTGAGGGCAAGGTTCGGCATAAACCTTCATTTAGAGTATTACGACTCCGCGGTGCTGTCGTCAATCATAGAGCGTTCGGCGCGCATTCTGGGAATAGACATCGAGCCGGAGGCCGCAACCGAGATAGCTTCGCGCAGCCGGGGAACGCCTCGCGTGGCCAACGCGCTGCTGCGCCGCGTGCGCGACTTCGCACAGGTGAAGGGCAGCGGCGACATCGACATCGACATTGCCCGCTATGCGCTCGAAGCGCTTAACATCGACCGCTACGGCCTTGACGAAATTGACAACAAGATTCTCACAACGATTATCGACAAGTTCCGCGGCGGGCCCGTGGGCATTTCAACCATAGCCACCGCCGTGGGCGAAGACGCGGGGACGGTGGAGGAGGTGTACGAACCGTTCCTGATAAAGGAAGGCTTCGTGGTGCGCACGCCGCGCGGGCGCGAAGTCACGGAACTTGCCTACCGCCACCTCGGGCGCACGCCCAAAGGCTTCGGCGGGCAGGATACTTTGTTTTAACAAAACCGTTTAGCTATGATTACGTTTGCTTCACAGTCGGTCGGAATGCCCGATTTGAGCCGCTTCGACTACAAGGAATGGATTCGCCGCACGGCCGAGGGGTACGGCTTCAAGACAGGTGACATAAACTACCTTTTTTGCGACGACGACACCGTGCTGGATTACAACATACGCTTCCTCGGGCACGATTATTACACCGATATAATAACCTTCGACGATACGGCAGGCTCGACCATAAACGGAGACATTGTGATAAGTCTCGACACCGTGCGCACGAACTCCGAAAAATTCTCGACAACCTACGAGGATGAGCTCGACCGCGTGATAATACACGGCATTCTTCACTTGTGCGGCATAAACGACAAAGGGCCGGGCGAACGCGAGGTAATGGAAGCCGCCGAGAACGCAGCCCTTGCGGCAAGGCAGCCCGAATGAACGGCAGGATAGTCACAAATTATATGAGCCTTGCTTCTTTCGGGGGCAGGGCTTTTTTGTGCCGTAACGTCCACAGGAAGTGAAAGGAAAATGTCGGGAAAAGTCCGTTTTCGAGTGCCGAAAAATGAAAACTGATTTTCAGCACTTTTTGCCTACCTGGGAGCAAATAAAAAATATGTCAGACATAATTCGAAATATGTCTGACATATTTTAAAATACAAGGCACATATTTTTTGCCCCCTGAAAACCCGTTTGCAAACTGTGGCAAAAATGCAGACAAGATATAGACACGCGTCGGCTGATGCCGGTGACCAATGACTCTGCGGGCACAAAACCGTTTCCTAAATGCCCACGGATATGCGTTAAATTACGGGCAGCACGTACAAAAGGGCCGTGCCGTTGAAGCGTGGCAAATAGGAGAACTTTTATGTTCGCAGTCCGATGGGTTGTGACGTTCGTAAAAAATGCCGCAGGCACTGACCTGATGGAGTCGTCCGTGCCTGCGTTTATTGGTTGAGTTACGGCTTAGAGGTTAAGCCACGACTCGGGGTTGAGCTTTGACGTTTCCTTGCGAAGCTGGAAGTGCATGGTGCAGTTGCCCGAGGCGTCGCGCGCTATGGGCCCTATAATGTCGCGAGTGCTTACTTTCTGTCCTTTGCGCACTGACGACGATGACAGGTTGCAGTAAACCGATATGTAGCTTCCGTGACGCACGAGCACGTTTGTCATTCCTCCGAACGAGAATACGGCCGACACCTCGCCGTCGAATATTGCGCGGGCGCGTGCTCCCGATTTGCCGGTAATGCTGATACCTTTGCTGTCGAGCTGCACGCCTTTCAGCCCGTCGGGGGTGTATTGCCCGTAGTGCGTGGTTATCATGTACGAGCCTGTTATGGGCACCGGCAGGCGGCCTCTGTTGGAAGCGAAGTTGTTGCTCAGGGCGCGGTCGGCCTTTTCCATTTCGAACACGGCCATCTGTTCCCTCTTTTCTTCGCTTGAGCGCTCGCTGCTGCGTTTTGAGCTTGATTTGCTTTTGCTGCTGCGCGATTTTTTCTTGTTTGCGGCAGCTAGCCTGCGCTGGCGTTCCAGCTCGCGTTTGCGCGCTTCCTCGCGGCGACGGCGTTCTTCGGCAATTTGTTGCTGTATTAGCTTGTCTATTTGTGCGTTCAGCGAGTTGTACTGTTTTTTGTTGGCCTGCAGCGTGCTTTGCACCTTGCGCTGCTGCTTTTGCAGTTTCGACACTAATTTCTTGCGCTCGGCATGTTTGCTTTCGAGCTTGGCCTGCTCCTGTTTTCCCTGGTCGAGCAGCGCTCCCTTCTCGGCCCTTGCCTGTGAAATTTCGTTGCGCTTGTTTTGTATCTGCTCCTGTTTGCGTTGCACCAACTCGCCCTGTATGCGCTGGTATTCGGCATACTGCCGCACGTAGCGCAGGCGGCGGTACATTTGCGTGAAATTGTCTGCCGAGAAAATGAACATGAGTTTGTTCTGCGTTGTGCGGTTGCGGTAAAGGTAAAGCACCGAGCGGCGGTAACGCTGTTTTCGCTCGTCGAGCTCCTTCTTCAATGTGTCGAGCTGCGTGTTTAGCGATGTAATCATGCTGTCCATCTGTCCTACGTCGGACGAAATGGCGTCCACCAGTTTTTTCTGCGAGTTTATCTGCCCGTTCAGCACGCTCAGGTTGTTGAGCTGCGAGCGCACGTCTTTTTTCAGCGTCTTGAGCATACCCTCGTTTTCCTTTATCTTTTTCTGGAGGTTGGCGCGCTGCGATTTCAATGTGCTTATCTTCTTTGCGGTCTGGGCCGTGGCGGTCAGCGTTCCGGCGCAGAAAGCAAGCGCTATGAGTATCTTAGGCAGAAACATGGTTATTGTAGCATTGATAGTTTACCCAATATATCGTCTACCGAGCGCTGTTTGTAGGACGATGATACTTTTGTGCGTGTCTCCCACGAAGAGTTTGTTGACAGTCCGCTCAGCTGCATGTCGAGTCCCAGTTCCTTTTTGCCGCCGTTGAATGAAATGTTTATGCGTCTCGGGAACTTCTTTCCGTCGAACTTTGCGAAATCGCTGTATTTGCACACTAAGGCCTGCTGGTTGGCTATGTTTTTCGATGTGATAGTAGTGCGGTCGAGCATGGCCTCGTCGGTTATCGTCAGGAAAGAGTAATCGAGCTTCGGTGCCGATGTCAGGCTGAGCAGTGTGTGGTCGCCGCTCGAGGCAACGCTGAAGTTTTTCAGCGCTGAACCGACATCGTGCGTCCCTGGTGAGAATATTTCGTTCCAGAAAAGCGACTGCAGCGAGTAGAAATCAAGTCCGGCGCTTTCCAGGAACGAGGCCTGGCTGTATGGAGCGCGAACGTACTGCTTGTTTATCTTGTCGATTATCAACACGTCGGTTGTGGTAAATTCCATACGCCCTACTTCTATGCCCAGAAAGGTGAGCGATAGCTGTATCACGTCGTTGCGCTTCATTTTGAGCGAGCCGCCAACCGATATGTCCTTTGTTCCGGCTTTTAGGCTTATTGTCGCGCGGGCCGTGAGGTACTGCGCCGTCTGGAAGTTGGAGACAACCTTTTCCTTGTATGCTTCTGCGGTTGCTTCGGCCTTGCCGGCATTTTCCGTGCCGCTGCCTTTTGTGGCTTTCCTTGACGTGCCACAGGCGGCAAAGCATACTACAACCGTTGCGAGGAGGAGTAACTTTATCGTGTGCTTCATTGTGCTATGTATTTCTTATGTTTTATTTTTTTCTTGAGGGTTTTGGAGTCGCTATTCAGTGATTGTGCCTTTTTCCACATTTCCAGCGCTTTTTCTGTCTCGCCTTTTACTGAGAGAATATCGCCGGCGTGTTCGTAAATCGAGGCATTTTCTTCGGTAGGGCTGATGTTTTTTATTGCTTGGTTGATGTAGGTGTAGGCTTCTTCTATTTTCCCCTGCTCGAATAGCACCCAGGCGTATGTGTCGAGATAAATGGCGTTGTTGGGTTCTGCCTTTACGGTTTTGTAGCTCATTTCGGCGGCCTTGTCGAGGTTCTTGCGTTCGAGCGAAAGGTAATAGGCGTAGTTGTTCAGGGTTGCAATGTTGTCGTCTTTGTAAACGAGAGCCGAGTCATAGGCCTGATAGGCGGAGTCTGCCTTTCCCATGTCGTGGTAAACGTCGCCCAGGAAACCGTAAAGGTCGGAGGCGAGGTCGGTGCTCGTTTCCATGCTTATATGTTCCGTACCTTTTTTAAGCAGTGCGGCGGCGTGTTTGTTGTCTTTCATTGAAAAGTATGCCATTCCGCCGTAAAAGTAGTATGCCACCTGTTCCGGCTCGTGTTGTGCCCCTTCCTCGCACACGTTTGCCGCTTTGGCGTAGTCGGGTTTCTGTATGTAGTATTGCAGAAGTTTAAGGCGCAGCTGCGAGTAGTCGGGCTTTAGGCTCAGTACCTTTTCCCACACCGGCGCAATTGAATCGAGCGGTTTTTTGAGCATAATCAGGTATGCCTGGTACATGTCGAGAAGTACGGCGTCGGCATTGGGCTGCGCGTCTATCTTTTTGAAGGTGGATATTACGCTTGCGGTGTCGGCTTTTCCGTCAAGGCTGTATATAACGAGCTGATTCAGTACTGTAGCCCGCGTCTTGGTGGCGTATTTGTCGTTTATGGCTATGTTGCGCGCCAGTTCGGCAAACATAGAGTCGTTCCCCGAGTCCTGGTAATACTTCAGCAGGGCGTAGTTGGCGGCTTCGTTCAGCGGTTCTTTGGCCAGGACGGCGTTGAATTCGTTGAGTGCAAGCTGGGGTTGCTTTTTGTCCAGATATATTGTGCCGCGCAGAACGGGATAGCGCGTGTCGTCGGGGTAGAGGTTGATAAGGTTGTTCACCTCAATGAGCGCACTGTCGTAGAGTTGGGCATCGGTATATGCGTCTATTATGCTCATGCTCAGTTCTTCGCTTTTGCCTTCCTGCACTTCGAGCTTGCGCAGCGTGCGTATCAGGGCTTCGTGGTTGCCGTTCTGTTTGTAAATGTCAATCAGGTTGTATGCCAGTATTTCGCGGTCTTTGAACTGTTCGGCCATGGCTTCGTAACGTGCCGTTGCGCTGTCGGTCATCTCGCGTGCGTCGTAGTAGTCGGCCAGTTCTTTCTGGAAATAATAGTTTTCCGGCTCCAGCTGCACGGCCCGGCGCAGTAAATCTTCGGCCGTGGTTGTAGTGTCGTCCACGTTGTACATAAGCCTGAGCCGCGCCATGTCGTAGAGAGCTTCGGGCGCGTTTGGAATTATCTCGAGTGCATGCCGCAGAAGGTCGTAAGCGGCGTCGGCGTTGCCTTTTTCGCGCTGCACCACTGCTTCGAGGTAAAACGTGTTGAAGCGGCGTTGTTGTTCGTCGCTTATGTGCGTTGCGTTTTTTGCCGTCGGTTTTACCTTGCGGCTTCCGGTGTCTGTTGTGGCAGCCGTGGCATATAATGCCGGCATGAATGCCGCAAAGAGGGGTATTAACAGTAGATTTTTTAAAAAACGCGGTTTCATCGAAGTTTTAAATGCAGTTTGTGCTATTTGCGTCCGGTGTGCCCGAAGCCTCCTGCGCCGCGTTCGGTGGCGTCGAGCGATTCGGCCGGTTCCCATTTCACTTGTTCGTAGCGGGCTATCACCATTTGTGCTATGCGTTCGCCGTCGCGCACCTCGAAAGGTTCGTTCGAGATGTTCACGAGTATTACGCCTATCTCGCCGCGGTAGTCGGCATCGATTGTGCCCGGTGTGTTGAGCAGGCTTATGCCGTGTTTCAGCGCCAGGCCGGAACGTGGGCGTATCTGTGCCTCGCAACCTTCGGGCAGTGCGATGTAAAGTCCTGTGGGTATGAGTTTCCGCTCGAGCGGTTGGAGCGTTACGGGGCTGTCGAGGTTGGCGCGCAGGTCCAGCCCTGCGCTTGCCGTCGTGGCATACTCGGGCAGCGGGTGGTGGGAGCGGTTTATTACTTTTACTTTCATGTTCATGAACATTCTTACTTTTAACTTACAAAGTTACGCAATTTCGTGTTAATGTATGTTGCCCGAATGTTGAAATGTTATAATTATGCCCGTATGCGCCGGGTGTGCGGCATAGCGCATGTGCTGACCGGCTGTGCGCAGGTGGCGGGTAGCAGCGTTAACGTATCCTGAGGCGTGCTCGTTTTTGCGCAGGTTTGCAAGCGGGTTTTCAAGGGCGGAAAATTAGTGGCTTGCTTTTTAAAATTAGTGGCTCGGATTTCGAAATCCGAGCCACTAATTTTTTCCTTGCTCCCATGTGGGGTAAACGCACTGAAAATCAGTTTTCATTTTTCCCGGCCGAAAATGCCGTATTTTGCAGACAAATTCCGCACTTTCCGGGAGCAGACGCATCTCGTGCCCGGCCGGCCGCTCTATTTACCTGTTCCGGCCGCCGGAGCGCCTGCTTTTGAAGCGATTGCTTGTGCGGTTGTTATTTTTGGCTTAATTTTGTGATACAAAAAACACGTTTCCGCCCCGCAATCGTACCGTCCGGGCACGGCAGGCGCGGGAACGACGAAAAATGTGCTACCATGGACTTGATGAACTGGAACAGACTTATCACCAACAAACGCTACGGCCTCGAGGAACGCTACGATACGGTAAAGGAGGACAGGACGCAGTTTCAGCGCGATTACGACCGCCTGATTTTCTCGGCCCCGTTCCGCCGCATGCAGAACAAGACGCAGGTGTTCCCCCTGCCGGGGAGTGTGTTTGTGCACAACCGCCTTACACACAGCCTTGAGGTGTCGAGCGTGGGGCGTTCGCTGGGTATCGACACAGGGCAGGTGCTCATGAAGCGTCACCCCGAACTCGACGCGAGCTTTGCCACGTCGCTGGGGGCTATCGTGTCGGCCGCATGCCTGGCGCACGATTTGGGCAATCCGCCTTTCGGCCATGCCGGCGAGAAAGCTATATCCAGTTTCTTTTCCGAGGGAGAGGGCAGGCGCCTGCAGGATTACGTGGCTCCGGCAACGGGCGAGCGGCTTACGCCGTCGCAGTGGAACGACATAACGCGGTTTGACGGTAACGCCAATGCTTTCCGCATACTCACTCACCAGTTTCACGGTCGCAGGCGCGGAGGCTTCGTCATGACTTACCCTACGCTGGCGGCAATAGTGAAATATCCGTTTTCATCGAGCTTTTCTACCAAAAACAAGTTCGGCTTTTTTGAATCGGAACGCGACGCATACAAAAAAATCGCCGATGAAATGGGGCTTTTTTGTTTGGAAAACCGCGACGGGCTTATAAAATACGTGCGTCACCCGTTGGCGTACCTCGTGGAGGCGGCCGACGACATCTGCTACGAGATAATGGACATAGAGGACGCATACAAGCTGCGGCTGCTCACTTTCGACGAGACGCGCGACCTGCTGCTCGGCTTTTTCGAGGGCGAACAGCGTGAGAATGTGAAGAACGCTTACTCATACGTTACCGATGAAAACGAGAAAATCGTGTATTTCCGCTCGTGCGTGATAAACTGCCTGGAGCATGAATGCGTGCGCGTTTTCCTCGAGAACGAGGAGGCCATACTGGCAGGACAGTTCAAGGGCAGCCTGATAGACCATATAGCCGACGTGCCGGCACGGGCGTACAAGGAGTGCTCCCGCGTGGCGGTAAGCCGCGTTTACAGCAGCAAGGACGTGCTCGACATCGAGCTGGCCGGCTATCATATAATATATACCTTGCTGGGGCTGATGGTCGAGGCAGTACTGTCGCCTGAAAAGAAGTATAGCGAGTTGCTGCTGAGCCGGGTATCGTCGCAGTATCAGATTAACGCTCCAACGCTGTACGGGCGAATAATGGCGGTAATCGACTTTGTGTCGGGAATGACCGACGTGTTCTCGCTCGACATGTACCGCAAGATAAACGGCACGCAGCTGCCCATGGTGTAATGCTGTTTCGCAATTCCGAGAAGCACAGCGTGCGCCATGGCGTGGCGGATTGCCGGAAGTGTTTTTTACGGCCGACTGTTTTTGTCCGCATTTAACAATCGCGCGAAAGCCTTTGCCGGAGCGGGTTTGGAGGCTGTCGAAAATATGTCTGACATATTTTGAAATTCCTGCCTTGTATTTTGAATTAGGTCGGACATAATTTTTTTTATCTCTGAGAGGCGAAAAAATAAGCGTTCACAATTTAACATTTCCCGGCAGCGCCGAACGCGTGTCGCGCAAGGCATGTCTTGACTTCGGGCTTGGAGCACGTGTTGCGGCGTAAGGTGGAGGCTTTCGGAGAGGATAAAACAGATGCGCCCCAATACAGGGGCGCATTTGTTTGTAACAAGTAATTGGATAACGAAAAAAGCCGGTTTTATCGGTGTGTTCATTCCGTTTTTGGCGGAATCACCGTGGCTTTTATTATTTTAATGTCCTCGACCGGGCGGTCGTACACATCGGTTTTGGCTCTCTGTATCTGCCTTACCGTCTTCAGCCCCTCAACAACTTCGCCGAACACGGTGAACAGCCCGTCAAGGTGCGGCGTTCCTCCGTCTATCTCGTAAGTATCGCAAACATCGTCGGGGATTTCGAGCAGCCCGTCGGTGTTTTCGAGCATTAGTGCGTTTTCGGCAGCCATTTGCGAGGCCGTATGTGTCTTGCCCCATACGATGTAGAACTGCGAGCCGCTGGAACGTCGCTCCGGATTAACGTCGTCGCCCTCGCGCGCTGCCGCAAGTGCGCCGCGTTTGTGGTAAAACTGCGGATAGAGTATTTCGGCGGGCAGGGTATAACCCGGTCCTCCCTCTCCGAGTTGCTTGCCTTTGGGAGCGTTTCGCGAGTCGGGGTCGCCGCTCTGAATCATGAAGCCTTCGATGGTGCGGTGGAATAGAAGGCCGTCGTAGAATCCTTCCTTTACGAGCTTTATGAAGTTGTCGCGGTGCACGGGCGTTTCGTCGTACAGCGCGAGGGTGATGTTGCCGGCCGTAGTCTCGATGAGCACGCGCGTGCGTGTGTCCTTACGCTTGTCGGCGTGCAGGGGCAGGGCGGCAAGCAGCACTGCCAGCATTATGATTGCTCTTAACGTCTTCATGCAGGTGATGTTATGGTTTTATATCGCTATGCGGCCGTTATTCCCGTGCAGCGCGGTCAGGGGAGTATCTGCGTGCCTTTTTCGATGTCGAGCGCCTGTGCCGAAGTTATCACCACGCGGCTTACGCCGCAGTCGGTGGCTGCGAGTGCGTTCTCTATTTTGGGTATCATTCCGCCGTTTACGATGTTTTCTTCAACGAGGCCTTTGAAGTCGTCGCGGCGTATCACTGGAATTACGCTGTCGTCATCGTCGGCATTGCGGAGCACTCCTTTTTTCTCGAAGCAGTAGACCAGTGTAACGTCGTAGAGCGCCGCCATTGCTTTTGCCGTCTCGCCTGCAATGGTGTCGGCGTTGGTGTTGAGCAGCGTGCCGTTGCCGTCGTGCGTCAATGGGGCCAGCACAGGCGTAACGCCGGCGTTTACAAGGCCAGAGAGCCTTTCTGCGTCCACCTTGTCCACGTCGCCTACGAAGCCGTAGTCTACCTTGCCTGCGGCGCGGCGGTGGGAGAGCATTACGTTGCAGTCGGCTCCCGTTATGCCGAGCGCGCAAACGCCCATGGCGTTGAGTTTTGCCACTATGTTTTTGTTTACAAGCCCGGCATATACCATGGTGACGACCTTTAGCATGCTTTCGTCGGTAATGCGCCGGCCTTCGACCATGCGGGTTTCTATTCCCAGCCTTGCGGCTATGTCGGTGGCCGTTCTTCCGCCTCCGTGTACGAGGATTTTGTTGCCTTCGACGGCTTTGAAGTCCCGCAGCAGGGCGGTGAGGGATGTTTCGTCCTCGACGATTTTGCCGCCAACCTTTATTATTGTGAGTTTCTCTTTCATTTTTCTTTGAATTCCAGGTATGTGTATCCGTAAAGTCCGGTGCTGTAATTGTTCAGGAACTCTTCGCCTTCGGCACTCGTAATGCGTTTTTCTTCAATGGCGTGTTTTACCCACGATTCCAGACGTCGCGTGAGCTGCTTGGGGTCGTACTGCACGTAGCGCAGCACCTCGGCCACGGTTTCGCCCTCGATAATGCGGTCGATGGTGTAGCCGTCGTCGGTAACGCTGATGTGCACTGCGTTTGTGTCGCCGAAGAGGTTGTGCATGTTGCCGAGAATTTCCTGGTACGCGCCTACAAGGAATACTCCCACGTAATAGTGCTCCCCGTGGCGCAGCCTGTGCAGCGGCACGTAGGATGTCTGTTGCATGTAGTTTATGTATTCGGTGATTTTACCGTCGCTGTCGCATGTGATGTCCTGTAGCGTTACGCTGCAATTGGGTTTTTCGTCGAGCCTCTCAATTGGCATGACCGGGAAGAGCTGGTCGAGAGCCCAAGAGTCGGGCAGGCTTTGAAACAGGGAGAAATTGCAGAAGTATTTGTCGGCTAACAGCTTGTCGAGCTTTCGGAGTTCTTCGGGCACGTGCTTCTGGTTGTGCACTATGCCGTTTACCTCGCGCGTTATGCTCCAGTAGAGGCTTTCTATCTGCGCTCTTGTCTTGAGGTCTACGATACCGTGGCTGAAAAGGTCGAGCGCCTCTTCGCGTATCTGCTCCGCGTCGTGCCAGTCTTCAAGCATGGAGCGTGCCGAGAGCTTGTCCCAAATTTCTGAAAGGTCGCGCACAAGCTGGTGGTCTTCGGGCCCTACTTCCCAGTCTTCGCACATTTCGGGCTGCGTGGCTGTGTCGGTTACTTCGAGCACAAGCACGCTGTGGTGGGCTGTGAGCGAACGCCCGCCTTCGGTTATTATGTTGGGATGTGGAATGTTGTTTTTGTTCGAGGCTTCTACAAATGTGTACACGCAGTCGTTTACGTATTCCTGGATGGAGTAGTTTACCGAGCTTTCGCTGTTGCTCGACCGAGTTCCGTCGTAGTCAATGCCCAGGCCGCCGCCACAGTCGACAAACTCGATGTTGAAGCCCATTGTGTGAAGTTGTACGTAGAATTGCGAGGCTTCGCGTAGCGCGGTTTGTATACGTCGTATTTTTGTAATCTGGCTTCCGATGTGGAAGTGGATAAGTCGCAGGCAGTCTTCCATGCCTTGCTGCCGCAGAATCTGTATTGCTTCGAGCAGTTCGCTCGAGTTGAGGCCGAATTTGCTTGCGTCGCCTCCGCTTTCGGCCCATTTGCCGGTTCCCGACGAAGCCAGTTTAATGCGTATGCCTATTATGGGGCGCACGCCGAGTTTTTTGGCGGTCGAGAATATAAGTTCGAGTTCGTGCAGCTTTTCTACCACGAGGAATACTCGTTTTCCCATTTTCTGCGCCAGGAGTGCGAGTTCTATGAAGCTTTGGTCTTTGTGTCCGTTGCATATCACGAGGCTGTCGGAGTCCATGTTTGTGGCCAGCACGGCGTGCAGTTCCGGTTTTGAACCTGCTTCGAGCCCGAGGTTATATCTTTTTCCGTGGCTTATTATTTCTTCTACCACGGGGCGCATTTGGTTTACTTTTATGGGGTAAATTATGAAATGCTTTGCATTGAAATCGTATTCTTTCGCTGCTTTCTGGAAACACGTGGCGGTTTTTTCAATCCGGTTGTCAAGAATGTCGGGAAACCGCAGCAGCACCGGGGCGGATATGTTCCGGGCCTCGAGTTCGCTCATCACTTCTTTCAAATCGATTTGTTTGCCGTCTTTTCTCGGAGTTACATAAACGTGTCCTTTTTCGTTTATGTTGAAGTAGCTAACGCCCCAGCCGTTTATGTTGTAGAGTTCGGCTGAGTCTTCAATGCGCCATTTTTTCATTTTTGCCTTTGGGTGATGTTCAGTTTGTTGATAATTTGTTCTGTTATTTCGTTTATTTTTCCCAAGTTGTAAAGTGGGCTTATTTCTTGTATGTGTTGTGCTTTAAGGTAGTATGGTTCCCGTTCCGACAGTTGTTTGCGCACGTATGCGTCGAGTTCTTCGGGTGTTTTCCCCTCGAGCAGCGGTCTGCGCCCGCGGCTCATGCCCAGGTGCTCCAGTATGGTGTCGGCTGTGGCTTGAAGGTAGATTGTTGTTGAGCGCGAGTTCATGTAGTCCATGTTGTCGAAATAGCAAGGCGTTCCTCCCCCGCAGGCGACCACGGTGTCTTCGAATTCGGCAACTTCGTGCAGCATTCGTTTTTCGAGGTCGCGGAAATGCTCCTCGCCGTCGCGGGCGAATATTTCGGGTATTTTGGTGTGGAAACGCTCCTCTATGTACCAGTCCAGGTCGTAGAAAGTGCAGCCCATTTGTTTGGCGAGGGCTTTTCCTATGGTAGTCTTTCCTACGCACATGTAACCGATGAGGATTATGCTTTTCATGGTTTGAATTTATGACCGGCTCGGGGTTGTGGCTTTCCGGGACGTGGAAAAAAATATGTCAGACGTATTTTAAAATATGTCAGACATATTTTGAATTATGTCAGACATAATTTTTCCGTGCTCCGAAATGTGTTTTTTATTATGCTTTCTTTTTGCCGCGTGCACGGGGTGTTTTTTTAGGTTTTTCGGTTTCGGCGTTTATTATTTTCATGCACTCGTCGAATGTAAGTCCGGCTGCCGATTCTTTCTTGTCCTTGGGCAGGCGGTAGTTCTTTTTCTTGTATGAGATGTAGGGACCGTATGGGCCGTTAAGGATTTCCATTTCGGGGTCTTCCTCGAAACTTTTTATAAACCTTTTGGCCTCGGCTTCGCGTTTGGCGAGGATTAGCTCCACGGCTTTTTCGAGCGAAACCTTAAGCGGGTCTTCGTCTTTCGGCAGCGAAACGTATTTGCCGTCGTGCTTTATGTATGGCCCGAAGCGCCCTGCTCCCACGCTTACTTCCTTGTCTTCGAACTCTCCCAGCGTGCGTGGCAGTTTGAAAAGTTCCAGCGCTTCTTCAAGTGTGAGTGTTTCTGTGCTTTGTCCTTTTTTCATTGTGGCGAAAACGGGCTTTTCCTCATCGCCTGCCTGGCCAATCTGCACCATTGGCCCGTAGCGTCCAATTTTTACGAACACCGGGCGTCCGGACTGGGGGTCTATGCCTAACTGCCGTTCGCCGGCCTTGTGGCCGCTCTTGTCGGCAAGCGTTTTTTCCACCTGCGGCTCGAAGTTCTCGTAGAAGTCGTGCATGAGACCGGTCCATTCTTTCTTTCCCTCGGCCACTTCGTCGAATTGTTTTTCAACGTCGGCCGTGAAGTTGTAGTCCATTATCTCGGGGAAGTTCTCGTCGAGGAAATCGGTGACCACAATGCCCACGTCGGTGGGGAACAGCTTGTTTCTCTCTGCTCCGGTTATTTCGGTTTTTGTTGTTTCAGTTATGTTTCCGCCTTTGAGGGTTATTACGTCGTACTTGCGTTCCGTCCCTTCCTTGTCGCCGCGGGTTACATACTGGCGCTGCTGTATGGTGCTTATGATTGGGGCGTAGGTAGACGGACGTCCTATTCCGAGTTCTTCCATTTTGTGAACCAGTCCTGCTTCGTTGTAGCGCGGCGGGTGTTGCGAGAAACGTTGTGTGGCCGTTATTTCTTCTGCCTCGGGGCAGTCGTCTTTTTTTATTGCCGGCAGCGTGCGGTTTTCGCTGTTGGTGTCTTCGTTGTCATGCGATTCGCGATAAACGCGCAGGAAACCGTCGAATTTTACTACCTCTCCCGAGGCTGTAAACTTTTCCTCGTGCCCTTTTATTGAGATGTCTACGGTGGTTTTCTCCGTTATCGCGTCGCTCATCTGGCATGCAATCGTGCGTTGCCAGATAAGTTTGTAAAGGCGTTGCGCCTGCGGCGAGCCTTCTATCGCGTCGTTTTGCATGTCGGTGGGACGTATTGCCTCGTGTGCTTCCTGTGCTCCCTTGGAGTGGGTTACGTATTTGCGCGGCTTGGAATATTCTTTTCCCAAGGTGCGTGAAATTACGTCTTTGCAGGCATTAACGCACAGGGAAGAGAGGTTTACCGAGTCGGTACGCATATATGTAATGAGTCCCGACTCGTAAAGTTGTTGTGCCAGGCTCATTGTGAGCGATACGGGGAAACCGAATTTTCGCGCGGCCTCCTGTTGCAGCGTCGAAGTTGTGAACGGCGGTGCCGGCATGCGTTTTTGCGGGTGCACGGTTATGTCGGAAATCTTGAAGTCGCTGCCTTTGCAGGCTTCAAGGAATTCGCGCGCCTTGTCGGCCGTAGGGAAACGGCGGTTCAGTTCTGCGCGGAAGGTGCTGCCGTTGATGTTGAACTCTGCCGTTACGCGGAAGTTCGATTCGCTTTTGAATTTCTGTATCTCGCGTTCGCGTTCCACTATGAGTTTCACGGCTACGCTCTGCACGCGTCCGGCCGAGAGCGACGGCTTTACCTTGCGCCACAGCACGGGTGAGAGTTTGAAGCCCACTATACGGTCGAGCACGCGGCGTGCTTGCTGTGCGTCTACCAGGTTTATGTCTATGGCGCGCGGGTTCTTTATGGCGTTAAGTATGGCAGGCTTTGTTATTTCGTGGAATACTATCCTGCGTGCGTCCTGTATGGGAAGGTTGAGCACTTCAGCCAGGTGCCATGAAATAGCTTCCCCCTCGCGGTCTTCATCGGAAGCCAGCCAAACGTTTTCTGCTTTCGAGGCAGCGGCTTTAAGTTCTTTGACGATTGAGGCCTTGTCTTTCGGGATTTCGTACTCGGGCTGGAATGTGTCGAGGTCAATTCCGAAATTTTTCTTTTTAAGGTCACGTATGTGCCCGTAGGAAGACATCACCTTATAGTCGTCTCCGAGATAGTTTTGTATTGTTTTGGCTTTGGCCGGCGATTCGACGATAACGAGGTTTTTTTGCATTATTTGTTTGCTTTTGGTGTTCGGGCTGCAAAAGTAGATAAAATATTTTAAGCCGTATTCTTTTGTATTTGTTTTAATTGGAATTTAACTAATATATAATGTGTAAAGGTGTGTTTTTTATTTTGCTGCGTTGTTTTTGAGTTTCCCGATTAGCAATGCCATGCCTTTTCTTATCGAGGCCAGCCCGAAGCGTTCGGGGGCTATTTCTTCCGGCGCCATCCATTCAAGCCCGGCCACGTCGTCGTTCGCGCATGCGGATTTCCCGCTTTCGATTTTGCACATGAAGAAGCTGTCGGTAGTGGGCACTTCAAATCCCGAAAAAACGTATTTGTTTGGCAACGAGAAAAGGTATCTCGCTTCGTTTATCGTACACCCCGTTTCTTCCATCACTTCGCGCCGCAGCCCCTCCTCGAGGCTTTCGCCCGGCTCTACGAAGCCGCCCGGAAGGTCGAGCGTTCCCCGCGCGGGTTCCTGGGCGCGCACTGCTACAAGAATCCTTCCCCTCTCGTCGGTTATTACGGCAGCCACGGCCGTGCTTGCGTTCAGGTAATAAACGAAGCCGCAGTTGCGGCAGCGCTTCGAGCGGCTGTCGTTTACCGCGAACTCGGATGAGCCGCATTTGGGGCAATGTGCAAATAAGGCGAGCGGGTGTTTTTCTTGCATTTGTGCTTTATGAAAGGTTATACAGCGGCAAAGGTAAGAATACTTTACAGAAAAATGCAAATTTCCTTAGCCTATTTGTCTCTCGTTAGGCAGTGTGCGGGCCGCGAGGGCAGGCATGTAAATTGCGGCGCTTTACATGTCCGCATTTTCGGGGCGCGCAGGCAAACGGATATGCGCCCGAAGGGCCATTGGTCTCCGGCACCAGCTGGGCGGGTTTTCAAGGGGCAAAAAATTAGTGGCTTGCTTTTTAAAATTAGTGGCTCGGATTTTGAAATCCGAGCCACTAATTTTTTTCTTGCTCCCATGTGGGGTAAACGCGCTGAAAATCAGTTTTCACTTTTCGGACACAAAAATGCCCGTTTTTCAACCCCGGTTTTCATGGTTCCGCGTGGGCTTTACGGAACAAAAATGGGGCGGCGCAAATGTTTTGTGCGCGCGTGCGTTTGTCTGATATAAATTATGTGTTATCTTTACATGCAATTTAAAAAACCAATAATACCATAAAAACAATGAAAAAGAATTTTATCAGCAAGACGTTTTTCCGCGGGGCGATGTCGGCCCTTATGCTTGTGATGTGCGCCGGTGCGGCGGCACAGGATTCCTATAACCTGCAATTGCCCGCGGGCGGCCCCGATACGCCCGAGAACAGGCTAATCAAACTGCGCGACGCTATGGAAGACGCAGTGGGTGCTGACAAGAAGGCGTATATCCTTCAGGAGATAGGCAAGACCGGCACGTTCCAGGGAATGATGTATGCAGGCAAGTACATCGACAACCAGGACCTCGGCAAGGCCGCTGCGCAGGCCGTGGCCGCGATAGCCTTGCAGCGTCCCGAGTATGACGGAACGAATACGCGCGAGCTGCTCCGCAAGAGTATGCCGCTGCTTAAGAAAAAGCAGCGCAAACAGGTGGAGAAGTTCCTCGAACAGCCGTCGGCCGGGCCGGGCTTCGTAAGCGCCTTCAACGGCAAGGACCTTACCGGATGGAAAGGTCTCGTAGAAAACCCCATAACGAGGGCAAAGATGTCGCCCGACGAGCTTTTGCTCAAACAGGTACAGGCAGATGTGAGAATGCGCAAGGACTGGACAGTTGTCGACGGCATGATATGCTTTGAGGGCAGCGGTTTCGACAATCTTTGCACCAAAAAGAAATACGGCGACTTCGAGATGTACATCGACTGGCTGCTCGACCCCAACGGCACCGAGCCCGACGCTGGCATTTACTTGCGCGGCACGCCGCAGGTTCAGATGTGGGACACCAGCCGCGTGGACGTCGGAGCGCAGGTAGGAAGCGGCGGCCTCTACAACAACCAGAAACACGAGAGCAAGCCCTCGCAGGTGGCAGACAACAAGCTGGGCATGTGGAACAGTTTCTATATCAAGATGACGGGCGACAAGGTTACCGTTCTGCTCAACGGAGTAAAGGTAGTCGACAACGTGGTGCTCGAGAACTACTGGGACCGCAACCAGCCCATTTTCCCGGTTGAGCAGATTGAGCTGCAGGCACACGGGAGCAAGGTTTACTATCGCGACATATACATAAAGGGAACTCCGGTAGATTAGGCTGCCGGGCGCACTTGTCCCCGGGTATTCCGTAAGAATGCCAGGGCAGCCTGCCGCCGCGAATGTTTTTTTGCGCACGCACGCAGGTTGGCCGCAATATATGCCGGCTGTTTGGTTACTTATTGCTAACTTTGCGAAGAGCGGAATGCTTCCGCTCAAGAAATGTCAAACATTAACAGTTTTTATCATGGCAACAGTAAAATTGAACGGCAACGCAATGAACACTTGCGGCAGCCTTCCGGCAGTAGGCACGGCGGCACCCGATTTCGACGGAGTAAAAGGCGACCTGTCTACGGTCAAGTTAAGCGATTTCCTCGGCAAGCGGGTTATACTCAACGTTTTCCCGAGCTTAGATACTCCCACGTGCGCGGCCTCGGTGCGTCGTTTTAATGTGGAAGCCTCGAAATTGGACAACACCGTGGTGCTTTGCCTTTCGCAGGACCTTCCTTTTGCACAGGCGCGCTTTTGCACGGTAGAAGGATTGAAGAACGTTGTGGCGGTATCACTGTTCCGCGACCCATCGTTCGGTAAAAAGTACGGCACACTGCTGGTTGACGGTCCGTTGAGCGGGCTTCAGGCACGTGCCGTGGTAGTAGTGGACGAAGCAGGCAAGGTGGTTTACAACCAGTTGGTTGAAAAAGTTGAGAACGAGCCCGACTACGAAGCAGCTTTGAAAGCATTGAAATAAGAAAAGCATTTTTTTAAATGCAGCACGGCGTGGATTGGCGGGAAACATCTTCCTTATCGGAGCGTTTCCCGCTTTTTTTGTATGCGGCATTAAGCCGGCGCAGTTCTGCCTGTTCCGGCCGGTAGGAAAGGAAGCAAGTGTTTCGTTCATCGGCCGGTTACGGTAAACGGACATCGGACGACGCAAAACCGGGGTAGGAAAACGGGCGTTCGGAGTGCGAAAAAGTGAAAACTGATTTTCAGTGCGTTTGCCCCGCATGGGAGCAAAGAAAAAATATGTCTGACATAATTCGAAATATGTCAGACATATTTTAAAATACAAGGCACATATTTTTTGACACCTGAAAACCCGCCCGGCTGGTGCCGGTGACCAATGGCCCTTCGGGCACAAAACCGTTTGCTACATGCCCCGAAAACGCGGACAAAACGCTGGCACGCGCTGCCCGCTGCCGTTTCACCGGCGCGATGAATCGCGCCTCTACGGGGGAAATTACGGAACTGGGGCAACAGGCGGGGACTCAGACAGCGGGAAGCTATCCGCCGGGCATAAGCACGCAATTTGACGAAAGCTAACGAACGATTTGTGTTTAACGATGTAGTATCTCGTTCAGCACATTGTCTATTTGCCTTTCGAGGTCTTGCGTGCCGTCGTTCAGGATTATGAAGTCGGCACGTTCCCGTTTTTCTTCTTCGGGCATTTGCATTTCCATCCACCGCTTTACGGTTTCGGCATCTACGCCGTCGCGTTTCATTACCCTCGACACACGCACGTCGCATGCTGCGGATACGAGCACTGTGCTGTCAACTTCGTTGTCGAACTGCGCTTCAAAGAGCAGGGCGCATTCCATTGCCACGATTTCCGAATCTTGTGCCGCCGCCCATTCCTGCCAGCGTTTCCGCACGTAAGGATGTACCACTTCGTCGAGGCGGGCCGCATTATCGGGTGAGCTTTGCAGGAATCCGCGCACTATGGGTTTGTTGAGGCTGCCGTCGCTGCAATAAACATGTGGTGAAACAAGGCGGCGCAGTTCGCTCCGCAGCGATTCGTTGGCCGTCATTTCGAGGCGCGCCGTATCGTCGCAACTGAAAACAGGTATTCCCCGCGTTTCGAGCAGGCGGCATACGTAGCTTTTTCCGCTGCCTATGCCTCCGGTTATGCCGATTTTAATTTTCCGCCGGAACATCTTCTATCAAAAACTCCACTTCCTGTGGGGAAATCCTTATGTGTGAGGCTCCCGGTGGCACAGTCTTCAAGTGGGGGACATATTTCCCGGTAGTGTTGTTGACAAGTTCGTCGTAGCTTGCAACGAGAACGAAATTGTCGGCTGTTATGCTGTTGTACTTCGATGTTCCTACCTGGAATGTAATGTTTACCTTCGAGGGGAAGGTGCGCAGCACTTTGGTGGCCGGGAAATTGACGAACTGTATGGGCACGGCAACGGTTTTCTCGGTAATCTGGTCGACGTAGACTTTTGCCGTTATCGAAGGCGGGGTGAACTTTGCTCCCTTTATGCGGCGCAAATCGGCCTTAAGCACTTTGTTCTCCGAAAGTTCTTCCACTTTCTGGGTTACCGTGTATGCGCCCGTTATTGTGTCGAGCACTTCCTGCAGTGCATATACGTTTACGGAGTCGGGGGCGATGGTCAGGCCTGATATGCCGAAGCGTTCGCGCGCCTTGAAACTGCCTTGCAGCCTTACGGGGACGCGCTTGAATGAGCCGTAGTTGTAATAATACTCGAGCGTGTCGGGCTTGTATGAAACGATGTGTGCCGACGGGGGAAACTGGCGTGTTACCTGCTTTATGTACTCGCGGGTGAGTGTCACCACGTGCCCGTCGTCCGACTCGTCCTGCGTGAAATCCACGGTTACGGGCGAGAGGAGCGACACGTAACGGTATTGCAGCAGCACTGCGCCCCTGTCCTTTACCACTACGCGCATGGTTTTGGGAAGCTCGGTGGTTATTACGGCTTTCTCGGGAACATTGACAAGCTTGAGCGGCACTTCGAACTCCATTTCGTAAGTGGCACCCAAGCTCTTGAACAACCAAAAGACGGTAGACAGTGCAACAAAGAACAAGAAAATAAGGAACTGCTTGTTCATCACGCGCGAAAGCAGCTTTTTTATCCTTACGTATGTTCTTGAAATAAAATGCACGTCCCGACTTTGCGCCACACGGCGCGTTTTTGTTTTAGTTTACCTTAAATTGCAGAAAACCACCCTGCTGCCCGTTGTCACATGGCGCGCCGGAGCGGTTTCCTTTTACTTTGCGGGCGCGTATTAGCGTCCCTGCATAGCTTTCACGTCGCCGAAGAGGTGTGTCTTTTCTACTTTTATCTTTACGTCGGAAGCTATTTCGAGCATTACGGTGTTCGTAGCGTCGTCAATCGACTTGATTGTTCCGTGAACGCCGCCGTAAGTTACCACTTCCATTCCCGGCTGGAGGGAATCGCGGAATTTCTGTATTTCCTTTTGCTTCTTTTGCTGCGGGCGAATCATGAAGAAGTACATGATAGCGAAAATTGCAACTATCATCACGAGGAACGTGATGTCGAAGCCTCCTGCGCCTTGCTGCGGCGCCAACAGTGCAATAAGCATGTTCATAGATTTATTTTTTTAGTTATTAATAATCCGGGTGTACCGGGGATTTTATTTCATCAGTTCTCCGGCGGCGCGCAGGTTTTTTACAAGCGCGTCGAGGAAGCCGTTTATGTAGACGTGGCTGCGCGGGGTGCTGTACATCTTGGCTATTTCGAGATATTCGTTTATCGAAACGGCGGCGGGTATTGTTGGGAAAGCCACTATCTCGGCCAGTGCAATCTGCATTATTATGAGGTCCATGAACGCCAGGCGCGAGAAGTCCCAGTTTTTTGCGTTTTCGCGAATAAGGTTGCGGTAATACTCGTCGTTTGCCAGCACCTCGTGTATCAGTTTGGCGGCAAATTCGCGGTCGAGCTCGCTGTCGTACTCTGGCAGCAGCGTCTGCTCTGCTCCGGCGCTTTCGTCAAAGCGTTTTATTGTCTTGAGCACGAAGGAGTCTACCACTGTTTTGTCGTCGTTCCAATACAGGCTCCGCTCCTCAAAGTATGCGTCGAGCTCGTCGGAGCCTACGAAGTATGCCTTGTAGACTTTGCGCCAGAACGCGCGGTCGTCGGCATAGGTAGGTGCTTTTATCTTGCGGTAGTCGCCGTATTCTTCGCTTTCGATAATGGTTCTGTAAAGTTTGCGTATCAGAGCCTCGTCTATCCATTCGGCTCCCACCTTGTCGCGGAACGCTGCCAGCTGTTTGTTTTCCGCAAGCTGGCGTGCAAAGCGGTTGTCGGCAAAAGCGGTGTCCTCGTCTTCGGTTATGTTGAGCCTCCTGGCCCTGCTGCGCCTTATTTCCAGCGCACGCACGCCGCATTCGTACACCTCGCATATTGTGAGCAGAAGGTAGCGGTACATGTCGTACGACTTCGACAGGCTGAACATCAGTTCCTTTTCGGTCGACTCGATGTTCTTTTCGCCGTCGCGATAATAGGCATACACCAGCTGGACAACCTTTAACCGTATCAGTTCTCTATTTATCATAGCTTTTTGGCGGCAAGACCTTTTGCCGCGTTGCAAAGATAGCAAAAGGCGTGCGCAGTACAAAATACGTTAAGGCATTTTTACAAAGAACATGCGGAGACAGCCACGCTGAAACAAATATTAACATCTTCGTACTCCTGCCCGCTGCGGGCGGACCGCAAAATGCGCCAGCGCAACCGCGCGGTCCGGGTAACGACGGAAGACATCGGGCGACGGAAAACCGGAACGGAAAAACGGCATTCCTGAGGGCGAGAAAATGAAAACTGATTTTCAGTGTGTTTACCCCACATGGGAGCAAAGAAAAAATTAGTGGCTCGGATTTTGAAATCCGAGCCACTAATTTTAAAAAGCAAGCCACTAATTTTTTGCCCCGTGAAAACCCGTCCGGCTGATGCCTGTGACCAATGGCTCTTCGGGCACAAAACCGTTTGCTACATGCCCCGAAAATGCGGACGAATCGGCAGCACGTATTGGCGCTTGCCGGAAAGCCTTTTCGGAAGCCGCAAAAAAGATATTTTTTGCCGTTGATGATTATTGCTGCCGCGGTTGCCTGCATATTTGATGAAAAAACGTAACTTTGTAATATGCGGGCCAGCGAAGCTCGCGAACAGTTACTCTTATTTCTACACTATCATGCTAATACAGATTCTAAACGGAAGAATTCTCACCCCGCAAGGCTGGATTCGGGGCGGGTCGGTAATCATAGACGGCAACAAGATAATCGAAGTGTCGAACAACGAGCTGCACATCGAGAGTGCGCGCTTTTTCGACGCAAAAGGCTGCTACATAGTGCCCGGAGGTGTCGACATACATGTGCACGGCGGAGGAGGCAGCGATTTCATGGAGGGCACCGAACAGGCTTTCCGCACGGCCATAAACGCACACATGTATTACGGCACTACGTCAATACTCCCCACGCTTTCGTCATCGACCGTGCCGATGATAATGGAAGCCGTCAAGGTAACCGAAAAACTTATGGCGCAACCCGATTCGCCCATACTCGGTCTGCACCTCGAAGGGCCGTATTTCAGCCGCGAGATGGCGGGCGCGCAAATGCTCGAAAACATCAAGAATCCCGATTCAACGGAATACAAGTACATACTCGACTCTACAAGGTGCATAAAACGTTGGGACGAGGCGCCCGAACTGCCCGGCACCGTGGAGTTCGGGCGCACGTGTGTGGAGCACGGCGTGCTGCCCTGCCTGGCGCATACGCAGGCCAACTACAACGATGTACGCACGGCTTACGAGGTGGGATTCACGCACGCCACGCACTTTTACAACGCAATGCCGGGATTCCACAAGAGCCATGAGTTCAAATACGAGGGCACAGTGGAAAGCGTTTACCTTATCGACGACATGACCGTTGAAATCATTGCCGACGGCAAGCATGTGCCGCCCACGATACTCGACCTTGTGTACAAAATAAAAGGTCCCGACCGCACAGCCCTCATAAGCGACGCCCTTGCCTGTGCCGCAAGTGATTCGGACAAGGCTTTTGATCCGAGGGTGATAATCGAGGACGGGGTGTGCAAACTGGCCGACCGCTCGGCCATCGCCGGAAGCATAGCCACCATGGACAGGCTGATACGCACAATGGTGAAGAAAGTGGGAATACCCCTGGGCGACGCCTGCCGTATGGCCTCGGAAACGCCCGCCAGGATTATAGGCGTGGACAAGCGGAAGGGAACGCTCGAAAAAGGAAAGGACGCCGACATAATGATGTTCGATCCCGACCTGAACCTGAAATGCGTAATAGCCATGGGGCGCACCATACGTAACGAAATAAACATTTAGGCGTTAGGCAATAACAGCCGGCCGGATATGGTTGAAGCACAGGCCCTGCGCAGTGGAAAATTCCCGCGCAGGGCCTGTTTCTTTTGCGCCCTGTTGTGCGGGGCGGCATGTAAAGGCGGGCAATCGTGCTTTGTGTGATACTGTTCCGCAGTAGCGGGGAAAGTGAAAGACAAGGGCGGGAATACAGACTTCGGTGTGCTTCCCGGTGAAAATTGGGTTCCAGTTTTTTATACCCCCGTGGGAGCAAATAAAAAATATGTCCGACATATTTTGAAATAGGTCAGACATAATTTAAAATATCTCAGACATATTTTTTCGTGGGTCAGGAACGTGTTTTAAAAACGCAGACAAATACGGCTGCAAGTTCCAGCTATTTTTTGTTTTTACCGGCAGCGGAAGCCGAACTGTCCGGCTCGGCCTTCGTTTTTGCGTTGCCGTTCCCGCTTTGTGCGTTGGTCTTTGCAGAAGCCGGTTTGCCTTTTGTTGCCTGCGGCCTGGTTTTGGCCGTATCGGCTTTGGCGTTTGCGGCATTTGCCTTTGTCTTTGCGGTATCTGCCTTTGCCTTAGTCGCGCCGGCCTTTGGTTGTGCGGCGTTTGCTTTCGTTTTTGCCGTGTCAGCCTTTGCTTTTACATCTTTTGCCTTAGCGGCAGCCGTATCGGCTTTGGCAGGTGTGGATTCCGGCTTGGTGGAAGTTGCTTTTGCCTTGGCGGTGCTGTCTGTGGCGGTAGCTTTCTGCACAGGTCTGTTGCCGTTTTTGGGCGTAGCCTTCGTGCTGTCGGCAGGCTTGCCGTCGGCCGCGCGAGCTTCCTCGGGAGTAGGGATGTAAACGGTTACTATCGGCTTTTTGGCCTTTTGGGTGTCGGGAGTTGCGTTTTTGTTCCCTACTAATGCCTTGGCATCCAGGTTTCCCTGCTCGTCGAACAGCCCGTATGTGGTTCTCAGCACGCGGAACTCGGTTCGGCGGTTCAGCGCATTGCACGTGTCTTGCTCTATGGGCTTGAGCTTGAGTATGTACTTCTCGGTAAGCGTGTCGCCCTCGTGAAGGAAATCGTAAACCTCGGCCAGGCGCTTTGTAACGACCTTGGGCCTCAGTTTCCCGTAGCCTACTGCCGATAGACGTTGCGGGCTTATGCCTTGTTTTATAAGGTAGTCTACCACCGATTCGGCACGCCGCTGCGACAGTTTGCGGTTATACAGCTCGTTGCCCCTGTAGTCGCAGTGCGAACTCAGTTCTATCGTAATGTTCGGGTTTTCCTGCAGCAGGCGTGTAAGGTTGTCGAGGGCTTCCTTGGAATTGTCTGTTAGCGTTGCGCTGTCGAATTCATAGAATACGTTGCGTACAAGCACGGGAGACGTGAGCGAAGGCAGAGGGAAGAACAAAGTGTCGCACGTTGATACTTCGGATGAGTCTATTTCGAGCTCTTGACGGTAGTTCATAAAGCCCTCGCATGTTGCAAGAAGCACGTATTTCACGCCAGGGTGTATCACTTGCTCGAACGAACCGTCGCTCTTTACTCCGAATTTCATGTTCGTGCCGTCGTTGCCAACCATGTACACGGTAGAATTGACAAGCTCGTAACCATCTTGCTCGAACACCCAGCCTTTTACCGTCTGCACCACTTCGGGGCATTCGAAGGAAAGTATATGGTCGAAGCCGCGTCCCTTTCCGCGGTTGGAAGTGAAATATCCCCGGTTGTGCACTCCCTCGAACGTCATGCCGAAATCGTCGCCCGAGGAATTCACAGGGCTGGGTAGTATCTCGACGCTCCATTTGTTGCGTATGCTGTCGTGGCGGGCGCGGTAAATGTCGAGCCCGCCCATTCCAACGTGCCCGTTCGAGGAAAAATACAAATCGCCGTTGGGACGGAACGTCGGGAACATCTCGTCGCCTTCGGTATTAATGGGTGCACCTAAGTTTTCTATCACTCCCGCTCCGTGTTCCGACAGTTGCATTCGCCAAATGTCCATGCCTCCCAATCCTCCCGGCATGTCGGATACGAAATACAGCCATTGCCCGTCGGGCGATACGGCGGGATGTGCGTAAGAAGACAGTGTGTCGGACGTTATTTCCAGTTTTACGGGTTTTGCCCACGTTGCATCCGACCGCGCGGACGAATGTATTTCGGCGCAGCGGGGATATTGCTCGTCAACGGGGCACACAGTTAGGTACATTGTCTGCCCGTCGGGCGTTATGCCGGGCGCTCCTTCGTCCAGCTCCGTATTTACTTCGCCCTGCAGTTCTTCTACCGGTTTCCATTTTCCTTTTTCGTCTTTTGACGAAGTGAAGAGGTCGCCGTTCTTTAAGCCGGTTATCGGGCTGTCTTCGTCGCCTTTAGCCTGTGGTCGGGTGGAGGTGAAAATAATCCTGTCGTAATTCTCGCCGAAAAGCACCGGGCAATAATCCGAACGGCGAGAGTTGAACTGTTTCTCGGACTTGACGGTGTACAAGGAGCCTTTTTCTTTCATCTGCGGAGCTATGGCGCACGATTGCAGGCCTGTTAGCGAACGTTTGTGCCCCGGATTTTTTTCGAGGTAAAGTTTGTAGTTCTCCTCAGCGGCGCGGTAGCTTCCCAGTTGCCTTTGCACTTCGGCCAGGTAGAAATATGTTGTTGTGTCGACGTAGTTGTATCGCACGGCGTTGCGGTAAGCACCTTCGGCTTTGGCCGTATTGTTGATTCGGCGGTAGCATTCGGCCATGCGGAACGCCCTTTCGCCGCGTTTGTCCCTTTCCTTTGCCGGAGTGGAGGAGTAGGCGCGCTTGTACTCGAGCGAAGCGTCGTAATATTCCCCGCGCGCAAAAAACATATCGCCCTTCTTCATGTGTTTTTCGGGCGTGCTGCAAGCTGCGGCAATTATAAGTGCAGCCAAAAGCGGTATTATGTTTACGATATGTTTCATTGCTGTGGTTTTGCGCCCATTAAAATAACTGCAAACGTGTTTATTTATTGTTCAAACGGCGCGCGGAAGGTGCACCCCTCTTTCCAGCGCGAACAGCCCAGGGATGTTTTGCCGCGTATCAGTTTCCCTTTTCCGCACATGGGACACGTGTCGCCTTCTTTCAAATGCTGCGCGTTGCTGTTCTTTTTTTCTGCTTTCTTTTTTGTTTTCTTTTGTTGCGGGGCGGCGGTTTCGCTTCCCGGAGTTACTTTACGCGACGAATTGTCGGCAATTACCGATTGCACTATCTGTGAAACCATTTCCTTCAGCTCTTCTATGAATTGTGAGGCGGCATATTCGCTCCGCTCTATCTCGCGAAGTTTTTTTTCCCACTGTCCTGTGAGTTCGGCGCTTTTAAGAAGGTCTTCGTGTATTATTCCTATGAGTTCTTTGCCCGTAGCAGTAGGGAAGAGCGACTTGCGCTGCTTGCTTATGTAACGGCGCCGGAAAAGCGTTTCTATTATCGCGGCGCGTGTGGACGGGCGTCCTATGCCGTTTTCCTTGAGTGCGTCGCGCAGCGATTCGTCGTCTACGTTCTTTCCGGCCGTTTCCATGGCGCGCAGGAGCGTTGCTTCGGTAAAAGGTTTGGGCGGTTGGGTGAACTTCTGTGCCACCGAGGGTTTGTGCGGGCCGCTTTCGCCTTCGATGAAGTGCGGCAGAACTACTTCGGCTTTTTCGTTCCGCTCCTCGTCGTTTGTTTGCTTGTTTTGCTGCGGGAATACAGTGCGCCATGCGGGCTCGATAATCTGTTTTCCGTTTGCCTTGAATTTTACGTCTCCGCTGTGGCCTGTTACTGTGGTTGCCGAAAAACGGCAGTCGGGATAAAACACGGCTATGAAGTGCCTTGCCACGAGGTCGAACACGTTTCTTTCGTCAACTCCTAACGACGCGGAAGACACGCCGGTTGGGATTATGGCATGGTGGTCGGTAACTTTCGACGAGTCGAACACCTTTTTGCTTTTCCTCAGTTTGTTTCCTCTCAGCGGTTCGAGCAGCGTGGCGTAGTCGGACAGCGAATTCAGCACGGCCTTGCATTTGGGGTATATGTCGTCGGGAAGGTATGTCGTGTCGACGCGGGGGTAGGTTGTGATGTGCTTTTCGTAAAGCGACTGGATTATTTGCAGCGTCTTGTCGGCCGAATAGCCGAACTTCCTGTTGCATTCCACCTGCAGCGAAGTAAGGTCGAACAGTCGCGGCGGTGCTTCGCGCCCCTCTTTTGTTGCAACGGTGTCTACGGTGAAGTCCTTGCCTTGTATCTCCGCCAGTGCGGCAAGCGCTTCGGCTTCGTCGGTGTAGTTTCCTTTCGTGCCGGTGAACGTGGCTTCCTTGTACACTGTTGTGAGCAACCAGTAAGGCTGCGGCACGAAGTTGTCGATTTCTTCCTGCCTTTTTACAATCATGGCGAGCGTAGGTGTCTGCACCCTTCCCACCGATAGCGGTTGCACGTTGCGTCCCGGTGCGCCGTACTTGAGCGTGTAAAGCCTTGTGGCGTTCATGCCGAGGAGCCAGTCGCCTATGGCGCGGCACAATCCCGCTTCGTAAAGCGACTCGTAGGCCTTTGAGTCCTTCAGCTTGCCGAATCCTTCGCGTATGGCTTCTTCGGTGAGCGATGAAATCCAGAGACGTTCCACCGGGCACGCCGCTCCGGCCTTTTGCATTACCCACCGTTGTATCAGTTCGCCTTCCTGCCCGGCGTCGCCGCAGTTTATTATCCTGTCGGCTTTTTCCATAAGGCTTTTTATTATGGCAAACTGTTTCCTTATGCCTTTGTCGTTTTTCAGGCGAATGCCGAAACGTTGCGGAATCATGGGCAGTGCAGCCAGGCTCCAGCGATGCCACTGCTCGTAGTAGTCCTCCGGGTATTTCAGTTCGCACAGGTGACCGAAAGTCCACGTCACCTGGTAACCGTTTCCCTCGAGGTAGCCTTCGTGACGCTCCACGGCGCCGAGCACCTGGGCTATGTCGCGGGCAACGCTGGGTTTTTCAGCAATACATACTATCATTCTTCAATCCGGTTCAATTTGGAACGAAAGCCTTTCGCGGTCGAAAGTCACTCCCGCGCTTTCAAAAAACATGTCGAGCTTTCCTGCAGCCGCAAGGTCTTGCGGAGTGCCGGCAACGGGCGTCTCGCCCTTATGCAGCACCCACAGGCAGTCGGCCGTCTGCAATGCGGCCGCTATGTTGTGCGTGGCGGCCACAACGGTTTTCCCCTCCTCGTGTGCCAGGCGGCGCATTAGGCGGAACATCTCGGTTTCGCTCGGAAAGTCGAGGAACGCCGTAGGCTCGTCGAGCAATATCACGGGTGTTTGCTGGGCCAGTACCTTGGCTATCATTACTTTCTGCCTTTCGCCGTCGCTCAGTGTGTTGACCGGCCGGCCGGCAAATCCTTCCGCCCCGGCTATTTTCATGGCCTTGTCGGCTATGTCGCTGTCGTGACGCGACGTAACGCCGAAGAAACCCGTATAAGGGCTGCGCCCAAGAAGCACAAGCTCGCGGGCCTTGAGCTGTGTGGAGAACACCTGCCTGTCGGTAAGCACTATTCCCGCCGTGCGGGCAAGCTGTCGCGGCGAAAGCGAACCTATGTCCCTTCCGCCATAAAGCACTGTCCCTGCAAGGGGAGGCTGCAAACCCGCCATTGTGCGCAGCAGTGTCGACTTGCCCGCACCGTTCGTTCCGAGCACGCAGGTAAACGTGCCGGCAGAGGCAGAAGCCGTAAAACCGTCCACCACCGGGCATGCCCGGCCGCCCGCGGCATAGCCTGCGGAAAGCGACTCAAGCTGTAGTATATCGCCCAACATGAATGCAAAGTTAAGAACTTTTGCCTTGTTGTGCAGGCGGCGGACCTTCATATTTGCAAGCCTTCCGGCCGCACACGTGCGGGGCATTGCAATGCAAGAGTCATTGCAGTTCGGGAAAATGTCGGGAAAAGTCCGTTTTCGTGACGGAAAAAATGAAAACTGATTTTCAGTGTGTTTACCCTACGTGGGAGCAAATAAAAAATACAAGGCACATATTTCAAAATAGGTCAGACATATTTTGAAATATCTCAGACATATTTTTTGCCCTCTGAAAACCCGTTTAAGAATTGCCCGGAAAAAGCGGACAAATGCGGATGACAGACAAACCGGCAAACGGAGGTGGCCAGATAGCCATACATTATATTATATGCTTTCCTCAAGCAGCCATTTCCATACGGGTGTGATTTCTATATGCTGCCCTTCGCGCATGATATTGCTTTCTTCGTCGCGCGTTATAACGATAAGCCTTTTGCAAGGCAGGACTTTATGCAGGGCGGCCAATGCTTTTGTCTCCCGCTCGAGGGTGTCTTTGTCGGATAGAGAGTAGCACACCTGTATGGCTGTGCTGTTTTCGGGTATGTAAAAATCTACTTCGATATTCATGCGGTAGAAGAACACGGCGTCTTCTCTGCCATATTTGCGCAGCAGGGTTACGGCCACAAGGTTTTCGAGCAGCGAGGTTTCCCCGTCGAGCAGGAAAAGGTTAAGTATCCCGTTGTCGGTAAAATAGTATTTTGGCGTGCTTTCCTTTTCGGCCAGCTTCCCCGCAATGTTCGTCACCGGCGTTATCAGCCATGCGTCGCGGGCATATTCGGTGTAGTTTATCACCGTGCTTTTCCCTATTTTAGCGCCGGTGGCCGATACGATGTTGGCCAGCCGTGAGAACGATACGGGTTGCTTTACGCTTTCGGCCAGTTTTTTGAAAAGCACGCGCAAGGCAAACGTATTGGTCACGGAATGTCGGGCGGCTATGTCGCCGAGATAGATTTTCTGGTACACGCCGGTAAGGTAGTCGCGCCTGGCTTTCAGGCAGGCTCCCTCGGGAAATCCGCCGAAATGGAGGTAGTTGTCGAAGTGTCGCAGCACCGCAGCCCGGCTCTCGGTAGCGTAAAGCGTGGTGGGGGATATGTTTACCCCGTTGGCCGAGAGGTATTCGGTAAAGCTGTAAGGGTAAACGCTAACGTTTATGTATCTTCCGCCCAGGGTGGTCAGTATGTCGGAACTGAGCATTTTTGCATTGCTTCCGGTAATGTAAACCCGGTATTTCGAGTCAGCCAGCCGGCGGGCGAATTTTTCCCAGCCCCCGATGTTTTGTATTTCGTCGAGAAAAAGAACAGGCCGCTTGCCGTACATTTCCATGTGCACCTCAATCAGCAGGTTTAGGTCGTCGCGGCACATGCCTTCCAGGCGTTCGTCCTCGAAATTGATGTACAGCATTTCGTCCCATCCCGTCCCTGCAGCCAGCAGCTGCTGCATGCGCTGGTATAGGAGGTATGACTTACCGGCTCTTCGTATTCCGGTGAATACGTAGTTGCCGAAATCTTCGAATTTAAAGTTGCGCGGCACTACTTTGTGCAGCACAATTTCTGTCTGGTTGTCGGCCAGCACGGATTTAAGGACAGTTTTGTTCATGATTTCGTCTTGTATGTAGGACAAAAATACGCATATTTTGTCTTACAAACAAGACAAAATAAAGAATATTTGGAAGTGGAATCCGTTGTATCTGATATAGAGGCGGTGTGTGGCGGGTTGCCGGGCGGCGGTCCCATTGCCCGGAGCGGACGAACGACGACGCAAAACCCGTGCCGTAAAACGGGCGTTTTGGGGCGGAAAAAATGAAAACTGATTTTCAGTGCGTTTACCCCACATGGGAGCAAGGAAAAAATTAGTGGCTCGGATTTCGAAATCCGAGCCACTAATTTTAAAAAGCAAGCCACTAATTTTTTGCCCTCTGAAAACTATTTTGAAAATAGCCCCGGAATGCAGACAAAACACGGACAACCCGCCGGCCGGTGCCGTAGACCAGTTGCTCTGCGAGCAAAAACAGCTTGCCTGCATGCCATGAAGCGCGGAAAATACCGACGGCTGATAAAAAAGGCAGGCCGCTCGTGATAAGCGACCTGCCCGACATGAACATACAGTACAATACCTAAGCTATGGCTTTTATCTTATGAAGAGGAGTTCCCTGTATTTCGGCAACGTCCACATGCGGTCGTCCACGATAAGCTCGAGCTTGTCGATGTGGTAGCGTATCTGTTCGAGCATTGGCGCTATGTTGTCGTGGTAGGCTATGGCCTTTTCGCGTTCGTCGCTTATGCGGTTCGCCACTTTGCGTGCCTCGACCATTGCGTCGACGTGCTCCTTGATGTAAGCCGTGTGTTCGGCAATCTTGCGTATGATGGCGATGTTCTCGGAGGAAAGGCGCGCGGCTTCGTCGTCGGCAAACAGGGTTTTCATCTTGAAGGCGTTGTCGATGAGCTTTGTCTGGTAGCCTATCGCTACCGGCACTACGTGGTTCATTACCAAGTCGCCGAGCACGCGGGCTTCAATCTGTATTTTCTTTGTGTAGGTTTCGTATTTAACCTCGTTGCGTGCTTCGAGTTCCTTTTTGGTCATTACATCCATGCTTTCGAACATGCGCACGCTTTCGGGAGCGAGGTAACGGTCGAAGATAAGCGGGCAGCTCGTCTCGCAGTCGAGCCCGCGGCGCGCCGCTTCGGCTTTCCATTCCTCGCTGTATCCGTTGCCGTCAAAGCGTATGGGTTTGCATTCCTTGATGTCTTTGCGCAGTATCTCGATTATGGCCTGCATTTTAGGTTTGCCGGCTTTTATTAGTGCGTCCACTTCGGTTTTGAACAGGGTGAGCTGTTCGGCCACGGCGGTGTTGAGCGCAATCATGGCGCTGGCGCAGTTGGCTTCGGAACCTACGGCGCGGAATTCAAACCTGTTGCCGGTGAATGCAAAGGGCGACGTGCGGTTGCGGTCGGTGTTGTCGATGAGCAGTTCGGGAATCTGCGGTATGTCGAGCTTCATGCCGTGTTTCCCGCCCAACGAAACCAGTTCGTCGGCCGTGCTTTCTTCCATGTGGTCGAGCACTTTGCTCAGCTGGCTGCCGAGGAATGACGATATTATGGCGGGCGGCGCTTCGTTAGCCCCGAGACGGTGGGCGTTTGTGGCACTCATTATCGAGGCTTTGAGCAATCCGTTGTGGCGGTAAACGGCCATAAGGGTGTTTACTACGAATGTGATGAAACGCAGGTTTTCTTCGGCCGTTTTCCCGGGCGCCATGAGCAGCGTGCCGGTGTCGGTGCCTAACGACCAGTTGTTGTGCTTGCCCGAGCCGTTCACTCCCTTGAACGGCTTTTCGTGCAGGAGAACGCGGAAGCCGTGTGTGCGGGCCACTTTGCGCATGAGCGACATGATTAGCATGTTGTGGTCGACGGCAAGGTTGCATTCCTCGAAAATAGGTGCAAGCTCGAACTGGTTGGGGGCTACCTCGTTGTGGCGTGTCTTTACGGGAATGCCCAGCTCGAGGGCCTGTATCTCCAGGTCTTTCATGAAAGCCGCCACACGTGTGGGTATCGCGCCGAAATAGTGGTCTTCGAGCTGCTGGTTCTTCGAAGCCTCGTGCCCCATGAGCGTGCGGCCTGTGAGCAACAGGTCGGGACGGGCAGAGTAAAGCCCTTCGTCAACGAGGAAGTACTCCTGCTCCCATCCTAAATAGGCAACAACTTTCTTCACGTCGCGGTCGAAATAGTGGCAAACGCCTACTGCGGCCTTGTTCACGGCGCGCAGCGCTTTAAGGAGCGGAGCTTTATAGTCGAGCGACTCGCCCGTGTATGCTATGAACACGGTGGGTATGCACAGCGTGTCGTCCACAACGAAAACGGGCGACGACGGGTCCCAGGCCGAGTAGCCGCGAGCTTCGAAAGTGTTGCGGATTCCGCCGTTGGGGAACGACGAAGCATCGGGCTCCTGTTGTACGAGCAATTTGCCCGAGAATTCCTCGATTACTCCGCCTTTGCCGTCGTGTTCTATGAAAGAGTCGTGTTTTTCGGCCGTTCCTTCGGTCAATGGCTGGAACCAGTGGGTGTAATGAGTTGCTCCCATTTCTGCGGCCCAGCGTTTCATGCCTTCGGCAACCTTGTCGGCAATGCTGCGGTCGAGTGTGGCGCCGTTGTCTATGGCGTCGGTGAGTTTGTTGTACACGTCGGTGGGAAGGTATTTGAACATCTTCTCGCGGTTGAACACATACTTTGCAAAGTATTCCGACGGGCTTTTGCCAGGTGACTTTACTTCAAGCGGCTTTGTGTGGAAAGCCTTTTCGACTACGTTGAATCTTAGTGTAGACATATTTTGTTTGTTTTTATAGGTTATGTTCTGGTGTTAAAAAGTGAGTCCGGCTACGAAATAAGCCCCTTCGGTCGAGGGATTCCATATCGCTTTTACGAACAAGGGCAGCGAGAACTGCGAAGTTATCGGTATCTCCTTGTCGGCTCTTATGCCTATGTCGGTGACTTCAAAACCGTTCGCGCCGTTGTTGTAGAATGTTGTTTTCCACGGTGTGGCACCTATTTCGGCCGTCCATTCCAAACCGCCGAGGCGGAACGGGGCGGAAATGTTGACGTATGAAGAATAGGCGCGTTTGCCGTCCGAATTAACCCCGTCGTTCCCTGCAAAGTTGGTGTACCAGTTCACGGCCAGGAAATTGAAGTCGTAGCCGGCCTGCGCCTCGAACACGTGGGCTGTGTTCTTTGCCCCGAAGTGGAAGTAGCCCGGTCCTCCGGCGGTCCAGTAATCTGTTACTGACACGCTGAACCCTCCCGTTTTGTAGGCAAGAGTGAGGTCTATTTCCTTTGTGTCATCCTTTTGAAAACCGATAGAACTCCAGCCCGTGAGCGAAAAGCCCTTGTACGCAACGGCCACCGAAGGCTGTATGCTTACGTTGCCCAAATGTTGGCCTCGCCAAATGTAGTCGCTTACCAAGTCGGCTCCAAGCGAGGCTTCTACCTTGTTTTGCGCAATAACAGTTGCCGGTTGCAGGATAATTGCTATTACCGCAGCGGCAAACATTCCTTTTTGTTTGTTTTTACGATTCATAATAATATTTTGTTTGGTTAATAAGGATGCTTCGCGCTTTTTGTTTTGAAATCCGCTGCAAATATACGCAAATTGAAATAAAACAAAAGATATAACAAGAAAAATGTAAATATAAACACGAAATTATTTTTCTTTTTGCTGTTTTATAAGTCTTATTGCAAACTTTATGTATCAAAACAAGTAAAAAACTGCCTGCAAAATGTCAAAATGTAAAAGCTATGCAAGCAAATGCCGATTAAACCCAAAACGGTCATTAGGAAATTAAGTACTAATGTCGAGTGTGGTTTCTTCGCCAACTTACGCACTTCTGCCGTCATCTGTCTTTTCGCACGGCTGAAGACGTAGCGGGCTACGGCAAAGCCGGGCGTAAAGCTATCTGCCAAGCATAAATACGCAATTTGACGAAGCCTAATGACTGATTTGGGTTAAAACAGTTTGCCCGTCGTTTTGCGGTATGAAGTTTTTTGCTTTGGTACAGATTGTTTCATCTTCCCGGGAGGAAGAAAAAAATATGTCAGACATATTTTAAAATATCTCAGAGATATTTTTTGCGGGGTCGTAATGCCTTTTTCCCAAAACAGACAAAAGTGCAACCTGTCGGTAAAAACCGTTGGTTTCATGTATGCCGGTTGTCGGGCGCTTGTGTTTTAATATTTGTGTTCGGCGTTGTCGAGCTCGCCGGCTGTGAGTTTGCGTTTGTCTATCTTATACCAGCAAACTGCGATATACGCCAGCACTACCGGAACAAGCAGCGAAACCGCGGCCATAACTGAGAGGGTGAACTCGCTCGAACAACTGTTGGCTATGGTTAGCGAACTTTGCAAATCGGCGTTGGAAGGATAGTAAGCCGTGCCGTTCAGTCCGGCCACGAGCAGAAGCGACGTAACTGCAAGCACTGTTCCTGCCCCGGCAAACCATATGCCGCGGAAATAAGTGCGGCTTACGAACGAGCGTATTATACCGTAAAGCACGAGCAATACTCCTAAGATGAAAATGGCGGCTACGACGGGCAAGTCCATGAAATTGCCGGAATATTTGTATGCCTCCATTTGTATAATGCCTGTTTCGGCGTCGGCCGTTGCCCCGTCCTTTAGTAGTACGAGCACTACGAACGTAACGAAAAACAGCACGAAAGGCACTGCGCTTATCCGCAGAATGCGGCGGCAACTGTTGGTGAACGACGGTTCCGACACATTATTTATAATATACAGGCAGCCTAAGCAACGTGCCAGGAAGAACACCGCGAGCCCGAGCAACAAGCCCGGCACGGTGGCGATTGCTTCAAGGCCGTGCCAGGGGTTTGCCCAACTGCTGACCACTGGCATAAGGCTGTTGGCCATGGCGTCGCGCGAAACGGTGAAATCAGCCCCGTAAAAGAACGTCGAGACAGCTACACCAACGAGGAACGGTGCCATGAAACCGTTGAACACCAGAAAGCCGCGGTAAACGCCGCCGCCAAGCACGTTGCCGCGCCGCGAGTGGAACTCGTAGGACACGGCCTGCACCACGAAACTCACGAGCAGCAACATCCAAAGCCAGTATGCACCGCCGAAACTCGTGCTGTAGAACAACGGGAACGACGCGAAAAACGCCCCGCCGAACGTAACGAGCGTGGTGAACGTAAATTCCCACTTGCGGCCCGTGGAGTTAAGTATAAGCATACTCGCGCGCGGGTCGTTGCGGAACTGTGCAAGCAGCGTGTTGCCGCCCTGCACGAACATGAGGAACACCAGCAAACCGCCCAGGAGCGAAATAATGCACCACCAGTAAATCTGAAGAAATTCGTATGTAATCATGATGTTTTCTGTTTTAAGATTTTACCATAGTTTCCGTCTCCGGTCCTTTGCGGATTGCATTGCACATTATTCTAACCGCCGCCACGAGCATAACGGCGAAAAGTACGAGGAACACGAAGAATGTTATCATAACCGACGTTGGCTCAATCCTTGAAATCGCCGCGTTCAAGGGCAGGAGGTCCTGAACGGCCCAAGGCTGGCGACCCACTTCGGCCACAATCCAGCCGGCCTGTCCGGCAAGGTAGGCCGCAGGTATGGCGATGAAACCTACAACGAGCAGCCAGCGGCCGAAGTTGTACTCGCGCCGCCACGAAAGCACGGCCGCCACAAAGAACCAAAGCAGCAGGAATCCCCCGGCCGCCACCATTACGCGGAACGCCCAGAATATCACCGGCACATCGGGCACGAGCTCGCTCTTGTCCTTGAGGTAGCCGTAGCCGAGGTAACTTATGTTCTCGTTCATGCGCTTCAAAGCCTCGTCAGCCTGCGGCGTGCCCATTTTTTCACGATAATCGGCGAAATCTGCGATAGCCTGGCGGCCGCGTTCCATTTTCTCGTCGGCCGACAAGGCCGTCGTGCCGTCGGGCATAAGGTATCCGCCGTCGAGTATGTCGTTAATGCCCGGCACGTAGCCGTTTATGTCGTGAGTGGCAAGTATCGAAAGCATTTTCGGGACTTTTATGTCGCCCACTACGGTAAAGGGCGCGCCTTTTCCTCCGTCCATCAGTCCCTCGGCGGCAGCCAGTTTCATGGGTTGGTGCCGAGCCATCTGCACGCCCGAGCCGTCGCCGGTTAAAGCTACGGCCAATGCCGCTACGAAGCCTACCGTGGCGCCTACCTTTATGCTTGCGCGGGCAAACTTCTCCTCGCGTTTTTTCCACAAGTACCAGCAACTTATTCCAACGACGAATGCCGCGCCAACCACCCAGCCGCTCGTAACGGCGTGGAAGAACTTCATCACCGCCACGGGCGACAAAGCCACGGCGGCAAAGTCGCTCATCTCGTTCCTTACCGTAGCGGGGTTGAACGTCATGCCCACAGGGTGCTGCATCCAGGCGTTGGCCACGAGAATCCACCACGCCGAAATGGTTGCGCCCAAGCCGGTGAGCCACGTGGCCGCAAGGTGGAATTTCTTTCCCACCTTGTTCCAGCCGAAGAACATCACCGCCACGAATGTCGATTCCATGAAAAACGCCACAATGGCCTCTATGGCCAATGGGGCACCGAAAATATCACCCACGAACTGGGAGTAGTTGCTCCAGTTGGTGCCGAACTCAAATTCGAGAATCAATCCCGTAGCCACGCCCACGGCAAAATTTATTCCGAACAGCTTCATCCAGAACTTTGCCGTGCGCAACCAGAACTCGTCGCCTTTTACCACGTACAAAGTCTCCATCACCGCCATTATCAGGGCCAAACCCAAAGTAAGCGGCACAAAAATCCAGTGGTAAGCCGCAGTAAGTGCAAACTGCGCACGCGACCAGTCCACAAGTGAAAGACTTATTTCGTTGAACATAAGGTAAATATTTTTTAGGTTATTGTATTTTCATAGTTTCGCCGCGCAACGTCATTGCCCACGCACGGTCAGTTCGGTCGCAACGCTGCTCTCGCGCTGCTCGTCGCTCATTCCGCCATAATACGGTTGGAAGAAAAAAATCCTTAGCACCACAAAAAGTATGAACAGTTTTATAAGAATGAGCAACCAAAGCTGCCTTCCCCACGTCATGTTCCTGAATCCCTCGTTATAAAACCTGAACACGGCGTAAAAACAAAGTCTTATCCGTTTGAGCATTTGCAAAAAAACGAAATCCCCGCGACACGGCAAAGAAAAATTCAAATTTTATTACAAAATATTTCATTTTGCAACATCCGCGGCAAAATAAAATCCCTTTCAAGGCATTTCAGCCTTGAAAGGGACATCTGTTAAGTCGGAAAGAGGCGATTCGAACGCCCGACCCCTACGTCCCGAACGTAGTGCGCTACCAACTGCGCTACTTTCCGTACTTGCGGGTGCAAAGTTACTACTTTTTGGCAAACTAACCACATATTTGAAATATTTTTCCCCATAAATTTGCTTGATATTTAAAAAAAGCCTATTTTTGCACTCGCAAAATCGCAAGTAATGGTGCCATAGCTCAGATGGTAGAGCAAAGGACTGAAAATCCTTGTGTCCCCGGTTCGATTCCTGGTGGCA
>ENA-UOOA01000240-UOOA01000240.1-human-gut-metagenome-genome-assembly--contig:-P61old-NODE-240-length-121122-cov-15.587179_pt1 | contig 121122 bp, 87 predicted proteins | sample MGYA00242467_ERZ724014 | MGnify/ENA metagenome assembly ERZ724014 | reverse complement strand
AGCGCATTGTCTATCATGACGAAGATCCGTTGAAACTTTATAACACTGCCAATGCCCCGGTTTGGTATGTGGATGACAAAGAGAGAAATTGTATTTATGTTCTCGGCTTTTTGGCATTTTCGGATGGCAAATATGATAATGCAAAACACTATTGGGAGAAAATTTTATCGCTTTCTCCTGATATAGCTGCAGTTGATCAACGTTTGCCTAATGTGCAAAGCCGCCTGCTTCAAGCCTGCAGGATGAATGCGATGGCTTTCTGGCCTGAGGAAAAAGCGTTTCTGAAACAATCCGGTCTGCGCTTAAAATTTCTGAACAGTGAATATTTGATTTTGATTGAGCAGTTTGATGAAGCAATTAAGGGATTTGAAAAGTTGGCAGAAACAAACGATATCCGACAAAAGGCTCTTGCTTATGTAGGAATGCTGATTGCTGTTGATTTAACCGGACGGGATGGAAGTAAGGAAAAAGCGGAAAAGTTATGTAATTGGATTTTACAGCAGAAACGACTTTTGAAAGAGCCGATTTATGCCCGGGCCTTGTTATTCGGAGGACAATTAAAGACAAGCCGTAATGGCATGGAAAAGAAAGCAATTCCGTTTTTCAAACGGTATATACAACAGTTTCCCAAGGGAAGAGATATCCGTGTTGTTAAATATGACTTGGCGATATGTTATTTGAAAACCGGAGAAATGGCGAAAGCTGAGGTCCTTTATAAAGATTTATCCGCAAAAACGGATATCTATACAAAAACGTTATTCAAGAGAATCAACAAATACAAAAACATGGGAGAAAGAAGATGAAAACATTCAACTGCCGTCTCAGTTTGTTTGTCGGTCTGCTTTTGGCTGGAACACTGACTGCTTATGATTTTGAATATGATGCCGGTGATATTGAAGGAGAAAAGGAATCCACTGGAATTACTTACACATTAAGTGTTTCCAAAGGGGATTTGGGGACATCATATGATTTTGACACAAAAGAGGGGGTAACATCCGGAGCTCCATCCGGTATCGACATCAGCGTTGGTTCCGGAGGTGCGACCGGAACGATGGAATATACTAACGATTCACTTCCAACATCGAATTTCACAATTTCCATGAATGGCAAGCTGGTTCCTCCGAGCGGGGGAAGTGGAACACAGCCGACTTGGGGGGCTAGAGGAAACGCAAAAGCTCCGTTTCATATCAAATCTGATCAGAATGGAGGAGAAAAAGATATTATTGTTCCACATGGAACCAGTGTCAAGTATTCGGCATATCAGGGAACGAGTCTTCAGAACAGCACATGGAGTGTCACAGGATTTCCCTCAAAAGAGGCAGAAGAAATTCGATTTAACAAATCTTTTTGGCTATCGCTTTGGCCATGGTCTGCTCCCAATATTATAAATCCAGAACCAGGAGTATACAATATTTCTGCGACATCTAAAGATCCGGCTGGCGGCTCAGATTCTGCTCAGATGACCGTTGTCGGGGGAGAATTCAAAGAACATAGCAGTCATGCATACGGTTTTGACGATTATACAAACTGGAATAAAAACGCTACCGATTATTATGGTGCAAAAACAGGGAAATGTACATTACCATATGCATCTGTCAGGTCAGGATATCAAGGACGTTCAAATTTTGTTTTAACTCCAACGTCAATTTCAAAAGATGTTGAATTTTTATCATCAACAAATCGTTTACTTTTTGTTCCTGCAACAATAAAATCTACTACGGAAGTTATCTTTAATGCCTCATCAGGATGGCTTTCTTCTTCTGCAACATTAAGTGCAAAATTAAACAATACAGCCTTTGCTCAATTAGGAGTGAATTCTTTTGATCAAACATCAAAACAGATGTTAATAGTTTTGGTTGTACCTAATGAGTCAATAACAGTCACAGCTCCGTCCGGAACTTCATCGGCTAATTTAAATAAAGTGTATCAGCAAGTTGTTTTAAAGATTAATTGTTCTACAGCTACATTTATTTATTCTGCCGCTCCTCGTAAATGGACCTCTTCGGACAGAGTTTCCCTAAAAAATGCTTTCATTGTGTCACCTCCGCCCGGAATCGCAATAAGCGATTACGATCATATTCTTTTTGTTGTTACGGGGTCTGATTCGGGAAATGCCTTAGCATGGGGAGAACTCGGGGGGAAATATATGTGGATTTATACATCGACAAATTACAAATATGTTGTTGCCCATGAATTAGGGCATAATTATGGTCTTGACGACCAATATACTTCAAATAGTGGAAACGTGACAATGGGGGATGATAAATATAACTTAATGAATGCGGTTAATTCGAGTATTCAAAGCGAACAGTTTAGATTAAGAAAATCTCAGTGGACAACAATAAAATAAGGATAAAAAAATGCGTAAACAATTATTGACGGTTGTATTCATATGTTTTTTGATTGCCGTTTGCCTAGAAATCAGAGGGAATGATAAATTCAGCAAAAACAATATAAATGATGCCATTACTGCTATAGTCAGAATGCGGTCAAATGAAAAACTTAATTCATCAGAACGCATAAAGATAAGTGAAAAATCAATCACAATAATAAAACATGAGTTGTCAATATTATTTTCTCAGATAAAATCCCATTCTGATGTAAAACTGCTGAATAATATAGTAACTGATAATAAAATTTTTCTTTTCTGTATTGATTCCATCATTGCGGAACAAAACAAACTTGATGACGATATCGCCAATAAAACAGTAGATTATATTGTCAAAAATGTCCCTAATGATTCAACAATCAAATATGTGAATCGTATGCTTTTATCAGATTCTCCTCTGAGCAGATATACAGAAAACGTTCAGGATTTTATTGTTGACAACCTGAAACGGAACAAGATAAAATTTTATAGTTATTGGATTCTTTCCGATGCGAAAAAGAAGAAATTATATGATTTCTATCAAGTACAAAGCCGGAAATTGCTTAAAGGTCGTCGTCATAGACGTTCTCATGCAGTTCCATTATTTTCAACGATTCTATTGGCCTCCGATGGAGATAAAAATGCTATTGAAAGGCTGGCTGAATTGATAGACCGTATTGATGCCAACAATAACTTTGATTTATTTTATGTCATCATAGGTGCAGCAATAACGAAACAGCCATTATTGATAGAAAAATTAAAAATAGTTTTAACAGAAGATAAGAGAGAGAAATTTTTCGGCTATGATACAATGCCCCAAAAAATAACTCTCAGGAACGAAACGGCATCCTCATTTTCTCTTCTTGATGATGAATTTCCTGCAACCTCTTTTTGGGAAGATTCATCTATAGAACACATGGATAAATGTGTTTTATGGCTAAGAGAAAATAAACTGAATCTTAATATTGAAGTTAAGATATTAATCCAGAAACTCCAGAACACAAGATTAAATAATTTATAAAACAAATGATAACGTAAAATGACGAACATAATCTTCAATAGCGGCTTTATTGGGCTTTTGATCTGGATTCTGCTGTTTGCCACGTCGACACTGGCACTGGCATTGATGATCCGGAGCGCATATTTATTGCGGAAACGGTATTTTCTGCCGAAAGTCGATTTGGCGGAAATTCTGAAGGAAAGCCTGTGGCATGGAAATTCGGATGCTATAGAAATTGTTGTAAAAAAATGGTATTTTTGATTACAATAATTTGCATTTTTGAAAATAGCAATTATACTAGTATTAGTTTTGAGTCATTGCGTTCTGGAAACAATTTTTATGGAGACTTGTGATACCGTTTGGATAGATTCTCTTTTTTCTGATTCTGGTTGCTGTTCCACTGTCGGGAACTGCAACCGATTTGGACAAAGATGAAATCATCAGCAAGCGTGCAACGGAAGAAGAGTCCAGAGCTGCCATCGGTCAAGGCGGCGCGGTTGCTGGCACTGGCGCGATCTGGCGGGATTTGCGCGACAATGCGGCTGTTTTGAAAGCTGAAATTGTGGAATCCCTTTATAGAGAGCTGTCTGTGAAAGCGGATATCTATACAAAAATATTATTCAAGAGAATTAATAAATACAAAAACATGGGAGAAAGAAGATGAAAACATTCAGCTGCCGTCTCAGTTTGTTTGTCGGTCTGCTTTGGGCTGGAACACTGACCGCTTATGATTTTGAGTATGACGCCGGTGATATTGAAGGAGAAAAAGATTCAACAGGAATTACTTACACATTAAGTGTTTCCAAAGGGGATTTGGGGACATCATATGATTTTGACACAAAAGAGGGGGTAACATCCGGAGCTCCATCCGGTATCGACATCAGCGTTGGTTCCGGAGGTGCGACCGGAACGATGGAATATACTAACGATTCACTTCCAACATCGAATTTCACAATTTCCATGAATGGCAAGCTGGTTCCTCCGAGCGGGGGAAGTGGAACACAGCCGACTTGGGGGGCTAGAGGAAACGCAAAAGCTCCGTTTCATATCAAATCTGATCAGAATGGAGGAGAAAAAGATATTATTGTTCCACATGGAACCAGTGTCAAGTATTCGGCATATCAGGGAACGAGTCTTCAGAACAGCACATGGAGTGTCACAGGATTTCCCTCAAAAGAGGCAGAAGAAATTCGATTTAACAAATCTTTTTGGACATCTCTTTGGCCATGGTCTGCTCCCAACATTACTGATCCAGAGCCCGGAGTATACAATATTTCTGCGACGGCAAAGCTTCCTGAAACAGGTTCTGATTCCGGCCGGATGACCGTTGTCGGGGTAGATCGTATTGAAAAAATCGCTGGTGATAGTGTTTCTTTTTGGAACAATCTTAGCAACGCCAGTACTGATTACCTTTTATGCATAGAGACCAAAGAAAGTCTTGCATTAAAAGCATTTCCAAAGGGGCATAACGCATGGCCTGATCAACAACCTGTTTGGTCAAGTTCAGGTTCATGGCTTTTTTCGAACCATATCACAGGAAATAAAGATGGAGTGGATCAAGTTACAATCAATACCAGTGAGGATAACGATAACTTCACTGTTACTGTCTCGTGTGGAACGTCATCGAAAGCGGTAGCTATCAAAACATTTAAGTATCAATTTCGAGTAAATGTTACGCGCGCATCAAACAACGAACCAATAAACATTGGACTCTCCGATACTTTTAATGGGTTTCGAAGTGTTGGTCATGCATGGTGGAATGTAGGAGTAACAAACAGCTCTATTAAAATGGAAAATATTGATTTGCCATCTCATCAAAATGCAGATTATATTGGTGTCAATGTTGGTTATTATCCGCAAGGGGCAACGATGCCTCCAAATTTTTCGGCGGCGGGTGAACTCAGAGTAAATGATAATAACAGTGCAGAACGCTATAGGGAGAAAGAACTAACAAGGCAAGAATTTGTTAACGTGGCAAACTATACCAAGGGTGTGCAGTCAAGACCTGGCACATATGTATTGGGACAACAAATTAATTTTGTCAATGTAAATAGCGCAACGCAATTGATCCTTAATGGATTTAAACTTGGTGACCTAATATTTACAGGGGCAAGCTATGTAATGAATGGTGAAAAGAATTGTGTAACTGTTGCTAAGGGAGCCGCCTCTGCTGCTGGAATTTCACTAGGAAACACAGTAACAGATGGACAATTTAACGAAGTTGGCATAACATATCATTTTATAGGCAATTCTCCGTTGGCAATGTATGGAGCATTACAATGATGAACTTATTCATTCACACTAAAATTTTTTTTCATATCATGCTAGGAATGGCATGCTGCGTCTTGTGTACTGCTGAGGATGACATGAAAAAGCCATCCATTGTTTATAATTATATAACGGCCGCAACTTATTTTCCAGTGCCATCTCTTGAAAATAATCCGGAATATTTTATTAGTATTACAGAGCAAATCAGTGCTGATTCTATATCAATAGTTAAAGTTTTAATAACACCAGGAGACATTGTTGCACAATATTCCATTGACAAGAATGGTATTGTTTTGGAGGCTCAAGCCACGCATCAAGGAAAGAGAATTTTCTCTGTTTCGCTTAACAACAGTCGCAGTAAACTCTTCCCTACTGGTCTATATGGAAATTGGCCTGCTAATATCGAAAGCATCATTTTAGATGGTTTAAAATATTTTTCGATCGGCAGGTTCTTAGTGAATAAAAAAAGTAATGAAAAAATTTCATTACATGTGCTGTCAAATGATAATGATAATGTCAAATTGCGAATTGACGACACTATTGCCGATTATATTATTTCTGATGGGGTAAAAAAAATGCGGATTTACGAGTGGCAAAATAAAAAAAACAAATTTATTGGTGAACTCACACTTTTCGATGAGAATCAAAAGAGTAAATTGGATGGGATGCTTTTGAGTTATGAATTTAAAGACAATATTCAACCATCCCTTGTGTATTATGCTCCATTAAAACTTAAAAGATTGGCTGTTTTGTATGTAAAAAATAATAAACCTTATGTGAAGGTCTATGACATTTCTGGAAAAATAATTCAGGAAGATACATTTTTCAAGATAAAACCATCTCCTTTTGATTATTGGACTATGGAAACCGGGAAGTAACACTTATGAAACAAAGTAACATATCAACTCTAAAAATAGAAATGATTGTTATTGTTTTATTTTTGGGGGTTATGACACTAAAATCAGAAGAAAGATACAATAGCGTTTCCACAGCTATCCAATACGATCAGCAGGGAAAATTCAAAGATTCATGGGAATCGATGAATAAATGTCAACCTGATGATCTTTCAGACGACGAACTTATGCTTATGGCGATGTATTGTAAAGAAGGAAGAAAAGGAATCAAAAAGAATCTTCAACAAATGCGAGAATTGTTTCGTTTTTTAAACAAAAGGTTACAGGTTGATAAGTCAAAAAAGGCATTGTATTATCGCGGGATTTGCATGATGTATGGCGAATTGAATCTGAAAGAAGCGTATGAGCTGATAAAAAAATCAGCAGATGAAGGCTATTCTGACGCTCAGACCCAACTTGCAATTATGCTTTTGAAAGGTATCGGTATTGAACCTGACCAATCTTTAGCAATGGATTATCTGAATAAAGCTGTAGCTAACAACAATCTTACAGCGAAAGCTTATTTAGCATCATATTGTTTGGGGCAAAAAAAAGATTTATCCAAAGGTCTTGCATTAGCACAAGAGGCGAGTAATGCCGGGAACCGTGCTGGTCAATATACATTGGCAATGGCTTATGAAAAAGGAGTTGGAATTGATAAGAATGACAAAAAAGCACTTAGACTGTATCAATTGGCGGCAGATCAAGGGCTTCAAGATGCCAAAGAACGCCTTGCATGGTTAAAAGAATCTTTGAACATATCACAAGAGCAGTATATTGCTGATGAGTATAGTAACGAACCTGATGTGAATAAATGACGAACATAATCTTCAACAGCGGCTTTATTGGGCTTTTGATCTGGATTCTGCTGTTTGCCACGTCGACACTGGCACTGGCATTGATGATCCGGAGCGCATATTTGTTGTGAAAGAAAGCTTGCGGCGTGGAAATTCGGATGCTACAGATTTTTTGTAAAAAACGGTATTTTTGATTACAATAATTTGCATTTTTGAAAACAGCAATTATACTAGTATTAGTTTTGAGTCATTGCGTTCCGAAAACAATTTTTATGGAGACTTGCGATGCCGTTTGGACAGATTCTCTTTTTTCTGATTCTGGTTGCTGTTCCACTGTCGGGAACTGCAACCGATTTGGACAAAGATGAAATCATCAGCAAGCGTGCAACGGAAGAAGAGTCCAGAGCTGCCATCGGTCAAGGCGGCGCGGTTGCTGGCACTGGCGCGATCTGGCGGGATTTGCGCGACAATGCGGCTGTTTTGAAAGCTGAAATTGTGGAATCCCTTTATAGAGAGCTGTCTGTGAAAGCGGATATCTATACAAAAATATTATTCAAGAGAATTAATAAATACAAAAACATGGGAGAAAGAAGATGAAAACATTCAGCTGCCGTCTCAGTTTGTTTGTCGGTCTGCTTTGGGCTGGAACACTGACCGCTTATGATTTTGAGTATGACGCCGGTGATATTGAAGGAGAAAAAGATTCAACAGGAATTACTTACACATTAAGTGTTTCCAAAGGGGATTTGGGGACATCATATGATTTTGACACAAAAGAGGGGGTAACATCCGGAAGTCCGACGGGGATAGACATCAATGTCAGCTCTGGAGGAGCAACCGGGACTAAAGCGTATCCTAATGATTCTCTGCCGACAGCAAATTTCACAATCTCCATGAATGGCAAGCTGATTCCTCCGAGCGGGGGAAGTGGCACTCAACCGACCTGGGGAGCCAGTGGAAATGCAAAGGCACCATTTTATATCAAGTCTAATCAAGATGACGGTGCAAAAGAAATAATTGTTCCAGCGGGAACCAGCGTGACATATACTGCTTACGAAGGTACCAGTAGCAAATCAAGTAATTGGACTGTAAATGGACAGACGAAAAACAACGAAAGCAGCATTATTTTCAGCCGTAGTTGGTGGGATGTACCAGGTTGGTTTTCTGCGTCAATGGGAACCCCTGTTCCCGGTGTTTACAATATTTCTGCCAGTCCAACAGACAATGCAAGCAAATCAGATTCCGGCGAGATGAAAGTGGTTGGCGTGGTAAGCATAAGCGGTCATGGTAAAACGTCCACCCGCGAGGAAACTCCAAGCGGTTCCGATAAATGGACTGATTCCGAAACGATTTATGCGCAACCCAAATCCGTTGTCCAATTGACTATGGCACTGAACCCCAATGTGACGCTCGACGATACCCTGAAAAACTCCATCGATTGGTCAGTCAGCGGTTGGAGTAATTCGATTACTCCCAGTGATTCGAATAAATTGGAGGCAACCTTCAAACCCGGAAGCTCGGGTGACTATGTGGTGACGGCGTCCTGTGGTTCTTCGCAACGGTTGATTCGAGTAAAAGTTTCCGCTCCTAAAATTCACAGTGTTACATTCAACGGCAACATCACCATCAATAAAGATACCGGCGGCAGTTATTCCGGAGCGGCATGGAGGGATGATGATCTGGATGGTAACTCCGATTTGACCAATGCCAACGCAGATTCCAGTAAAAAATATCATCCGCTTGCCTACCGTAGCACCTCAACCATGTCAGCCACTGCTGTGTTTAAGCCGAATTGTTTGAAGAGCAGCCCAGTTGATGACAAAGATTTCATCACCGCTTATGATGTGGAGGCGGCAGTAAAAAAAGTTCGTTTTACTCCGTATTCATTTTGGAGTTCAAACAATTGGAGCTCGCCAACAAGTTTCAATATGGGTGGAACGACGGTTACTGCTGCAAGCACATTTAATTCATCTGCCCAAGTTGGCTATCACAGTAGTTTTGAATTGGCCTGGGAAGTTGGGTTTGGCGAGTCTGGAACCTCCGAGGATAACCTTTCATGGGAACGCAGTTACTCTGAACATGAGTTGTATTTAACTTATAATGCGGCGACACCCTCTTATGAAACTGTTTTTCATATCAGTTGTACCAATGCCAATGGAAAAAGCAGCGAAAGCCAAGTCGTGTCCAGTATTTGGAGTGGTTTTAACGGACGAAATGTTAAGCGAAAAGATAAAGTTGCGTTAACTTATTATCGTTCTTATTTGATAACCGTTACCTCCGTGGGGGGATTGCTTGCCGGAACAGATGGTCAATGTGGTTCATGGGCAGATTTTTTTCAAACGGCATTAAGTGTCCACGGTATCACTAGTGACTATATTTTATTTACTCCGCTATCTTCTGCAGGCGAAGGCTTTATTGTAAAAACATGGAGTTTTGCTGAAACCGGGACTTCTGGGGATGTGGATTTCCCATATGCGAATGCTTTTCCCACCAATGGTAATATTGTTGACTCAACTCAATATCATTGGGGGACTCCCGAAGAAGTTTCTTATACATCAGGAACAGCCGGGCAGAATAATTCCAAACCTGCATCACTTTTTAACAATCATCAAATAATTCGGCATGGCAACGTATATTATGACCCAAGCTATGGAATCCAACACAATTCTTTGCAGTCGATAGATGATTCCTTATCCGGCTTTTTTAAGATGAACTCTACAGCTCTTCTGTTTAAGAAAAATCCAGCTGGTACGCAAATTTCAATAAGGGTTTTTTAATATGAAAAGCCATATTTTATTAGTCGTGCTGTGTCTCCTTTCATTTTCAGTTTGGTCTGAGGAAAATAACATAGCTAAATTATATATTGATGACGGGCTATTAAGTTATTGTCAAGATCCCGGGAAAGTTGAATCCGCAATAAAGTTATATGTCATGGATTTAAGTACAAATGAAATTCGGCAGCATTTTTTACCAGGCAGTATTTGCGCTCCAGCCAACAGCAAGGAAAAGTCGTCTTTCATTTCAGTGAGGTTTCCACTTGCATATTCTGAGAGTAAAGGAATTTTTCGAATCATTTTTCCAGATTTATTGTCGGATGCAATGGGAAGAATTTCCTTTAGAATATGGTCTGCTGAAAAAATCTTTGATTTACAAACGCAACAAACAATAAAAGGCTTTGTCAATGAAGATCAGACTATGCGTTATAAGGGGTACTGGCATGGTCAACCAATTTTATTTATGAATTCAGTTCCATTTTCAAGAGCATCAATAACCAATGCAACCAATCATCTTTGGTATGAGATTGATTGTGAATATATTCTTGCACGTATTCCTTTACAAACATCAAAGCAAGAAGAGTGGATCCCTTCAAATTTTCCAAAGCTTTACAGATGGGTAATTTACTCTATTATGGACAGAGATTTTGCTGTTGCTGAAGATATGCAGCATAATGATTTTATTCCATTGACTGCAATACAAACCAAAGGAAAAAAAATTCGTTGTACAAATGGGAACATTATCTCATCAGAGGATGCTGATTGGCTTATTTGGGGCGTCGATCATCAAAATAAGCCAAAAGAGCTGCGAGTATTTCGCTCAAACAAGATAATACGTTTGAAAATGAAAGATTGTTTAAATTTGCCTGAATTTATCTTGTCAAATGAAGACTCCGGCTATATTTTAGTCTCTTACGATGATTCATTGAAATCATCGGATGCGAAAGATACGCTAAATAATATATGCAACTACCTAAAAGGCAACAATCTGTTAGAAAAATATTTTCAGCGTCCTATTGTTAAACAAACAAATAGAACCGATGAATATCTGTGCTCGCCTGTATTATCCAAACGTGGTTGGTTCGATCCTTTGCCGCCGGAGGAGTTGGAGCGTAGAAAACGGGAGTTTCAGGCTTCGCAGCCTTTGACGGAATTATTTTCCGCAACGGAGCTGAAGGTACTTTTTACCGAACCGGATTATTCGAAAATCACCGATCCTCTGAAATTGGCGCGAACTTATGATTGGTTTGGAAAATATTCGGAAGCACTGGCAACACTGGAAAAAGCTGACGGAGCAGAAGCAAAATTCGAATTGGGACGTTTCCTAAAACATGGTCGTCCCGGTGTTCAGGCAGACAAAAGAAAGGCAAACAAACTGTTTTCTGAAATTGTATCTTCCATTAAAACTAAAGACAGTGCTTCGTCACCGGAAGATTATTGTCTGGCGGGGCGAGCGAGTAACGAATACATCCCGGGAAATTGGAATGAAACCGTTCACTGGAAAAAACTCGCAGCCGATTTCTTCCAAAAGGCAATGGGACAAGAATATCGACCTGCTTACTATTATTCCCAATACTATCTGCGGCATTCCTCCGATAAAAATTCACAGGAACTGCTGAAAGCGTTGCCATCCAACAATCTGGAAATCAATGCATTTATCGGTGCTTTGGCTGGAATGAACCAAGGTTCCAAAGAATCGCGCAACCGCGACAAAAACTTGGCGGCAATTAAGGCGGGAATTCAGGCACACAACAATGTGTCGCAATGCGCTCTGGGGATGCTGTATTTGCATTCCGAGACCGATCCCAACGCGTTTTTACGGCATAACCGGCAGAAAGCGAAGTTCTGGTTACAGCGTGCTGCTGAGCGCGGTGATATTGATGCGCTTCAAACGTTACAAAGTGTTCTCGACTGCGAAATCTCAAAAAGTAGCTGTATTCGAGATGGAATAGCGTAAATTAAAAATTCAAGGGCTACAATATAAGGAGTAAAATTGTATCAAGTCATTTTCAACAGCGGCTTTATCGGCTTTTTGATTTGGTTATTGCTCTTTGCCGTCAGCACGGCGGCATTGGCAATCGCCATTCGTTGTGCGTGGTCGTTACGGCCATCCTTGTTCGCGACGGCGGCGTTCAGGGAAAAGCTGATTCCTTTATTGAAACAGGGTGATTGGCAGGGGGCTTTTGATTATTGCGAGGCACACTCGAATCTGGCGGCAAAAATCGTCAATGAAGTGTTGTTAATCGCCCACGAGAAAGGCGGGAAAGAACGGCAGGAACTGGTTGCGGAAATGCTTGACCGGCGCGTCAAAACCATTCTGCGACAGATCAACAGCTTGTCCATGTGTGCCAACATCGCGCCCATGCTTGGACTCCTAGGAACCGTGACCGGTATGGTGGACGCTTTCATGGGACTTGGAACCGCCATGGGGCCGGAGAAGGCTTCGGTGCTTGCTATTTCCATCTCGCAGGCACTTTACACCACCGCCGCCGGATTGCTGGTGGCGATTCCCGCGATTGCCTGTACCGTTTTCTTTCGCAACACGCTCGAAAAACGTGTCGAACTCGTCACCGATCTTCTCGAAAATGCGTTAAAGCGTCTTCCCGAACCGGAACGGAAAACTTTCAGCAATACGGACACCACCAAGTTGTAGGGAGGCGGCATGCGTTATCAATTCCCGGAAAACAATTCCAACATGTCCGCCGGGTCACTGTCGAGCATGATCGACATCGTTTTTCTGCTGATTATTTTTTTCGTGGTGACCGCCAGTGTGGATCGGGAACAGATTGATTCACAGGTTTCGCTTCCCGTTGTCGACAGCGCCGCGATCAAAAGCCTGCCGCCGGAACGGATTATGGTCAATATTCTGTCCGACGGTTCGGTCAAGCTCGGTTTCCAGCACATTTCCGCCGACGAAGTTCCCGGAAAGCTCGGCGGTCTTCTGCGTTTCATGAAAGCCGACCGCAAGACAGTTCTCATCATCAACGGACACCGGGATACGCCGCACAAATTCATTTCCGGAGTAATGAACTCCGCCGCAAAAGCCGGATACGATCAGGTCCGGATCAACGCCGAAGTCAAAGCGGAGAGCAGATAATGCGCATGCCGGTAATCGCTCCTCCGGAAGAATCCAACAGCATGTCGGCAATGACCGATGTGGTGTTTCTGCTCCTGATTTTCTTCATTGTGACAATGTCCGGTTATGTGGAAATGACTCTTTTGGAAACTAATCTCCCAACCTCCGGCACTGCGGCCGCCGGGGAAATCGACCTGCAGAACAGTCTCAAGATCGAACTGTCCGCATCCGGGGATTACATTATTAACGGCATTCCGCAATCCCGTGAAACGCTGGCGCGCCTGCTGCGCCGGTATGCCCGACTCATGCCGAATGCGGAATTTCTGCTGCAATGCGACCCGGAATCCCGGCATTACATGCTGGTGACATTGCTCTCCGACTTTGCAAAACACAATCTGAAAAACGTGAAGCTGCTGAAATGAAACGTTTTGCTCCAATTCTCCTGTTCCTTTCCGCCACCCTCGCGGCCGGTATGTTTGAGGATGCGGAACGGCTGTTTCTGCAAGGGAAGTTCAAGGAGTGCGACAGCCTCATCGGAAGCGCTCTCAAAGCGAAGCCGACGGATGCTCAGAGAGTCAAACTTCAGGCTATGCGCGAATATATATGGGGAAACGATCCTGAAAAAGTCGCCGAAAACGTCAAAAAAGCCGGAGAAATCGCCCGGCATCGCGGATGGCTTACAGCAGATTTACTGAACCATTCCGCATTGCTGATCCGTCGCGCTGAGGATTGGAAAGCCCGCGGCATTCCGGAATATCAGGATCTTTCCAATGCGGCGGCGGAATTGCTGGGACAGTTGAAAGACGGAGGCAACCCGGCAATCGCAATCAGGCAGGTCATTCTCCAAACAAGAAATGACAACCTCAACGGCGAATATCACGAACCAATCCGGCTGATCCAAAATCTTCTTCGCCTGTATTATCCCTCCAGGCACAGAGCACAGGGGAAGAAATCCTCCGGAGAAATTGAACTGCTGATTCTTCTCGGAGAGCAGTATGCCGGATTGGGAGCCTCAACCCGGGACGAACGGGAAAAAATCAAAACTCTTTCATCCGCCGCTCAATATTACCTCCAGGCGGTAAAACATCTCCCGGAGAATTCCGTCCGTTTTCCGGATTTGTGCGATCGTCTCTGCCTCTGCCGCGAAACATTGCGACTGCTCGGATACCATCTTCAGCTGCCCCGGAGAATCAAGCCGCGCAAATCCATGGAACTCTCCATGATTGATGAAATGCTCCGTTCCCGCCGTTTCCACGATGTCGTAATGGCGTTGGAAAACAAGTCGGAGCCTTCCATGCGTCTGCGGTACGCAACTGCTCTGTCTGCAATCGGAAAACCGGATAAAGCCGTTGCCGTAATTCAAGAACTGAAAGAGATTCCGGAACCGCATTTTTTACTGCAAATGGGAAAGTATGCAACCGCATTTGCAGACAAAGAAAAAGCCGGAGTTTTCTTTCAGCGGTTCCTGGCAACAGCTCCTCAGGGACAGGACGCGATTACTGCGAATCAGCAATATGCGGCAATTCTTATCGAACAGAAAAAATATGATGAAGGAGCGAATGTTCTGCTGCAGCAGGCGAAACTGCTCCCGGGACAGGATCAAAAAGAGAATACACTTTTTTTGGCGGCGCAATATTTTTATCAGGCGGGGCGTTATTCAGACTGCATCAGAGTTCTTTCAGGAATTTCTCCGACACCTCCGCGTAAATTATTATCCGCGCAAGCTCAAATAAAGAATAACGATATCCGAAATGCTTTTCTGCTTCTGAATGAATTGCTCAAAGAGAAGAACCTTTCAGCCGGCTTGCGTAATACGGCGGCAAAACTGGCGGTTTTCTGCTCCATGAAACTTGATTCTCCAGATACGGTAAGGCTTCTGGAGGAATTTTTGAGGCAATATCCGGATGATGCGGAGTCGCCGGAATATGCCCGGCATCTTTTGACTCTTTACAAGACGGCAAACGCAAACCCCGTTAAATTCGAAAAGTTGGCCGCTTATTTTTTCAGAGTCACACCCATGCATCACGATACAACGGCATTTCTCCTCGCTTGTGCCGATCGGATTCCGAACGCCGCATCTCAGGAAAATATATTCCGGATGCTGTTGAATCAGAAAGAAATGCCGGCAGCGGACCTGAGCGTTCTGTTGAAAAAAATTCCTTCTCTTTCTCTGAAACGTGAATTTTGGAAACGTTACCATAAACCGTTTGAAAATATTCCTGAGCTTTGTGAACTGTATTTTCAAATTGCAGAAATTGAATTCAAATTGAAAAATTACCGGCAGACGTCTGCGTATCTTGAGCTTCTCCTTCAGCAGACGGAAGTTTTTCAATATAAAAAATGCAAGAAATTGCAGATTGAGAGTTATGTAAAACTCGGCCGGGAAACGGATGTCCGCAAGAGCTGTCAGGAGCTTCTGCTGACCAAATTGGATACGAAAGAAAAGCGATCCATTGTTCTTCTTCTGGCACAATCCTGGGCGCGTTCCGGGGAGTCGAAAAAAGCCATTGCCTGCGCGTGGACGGCTGTTCCTTTGGATGGAAGTAAGCTGGATGGTAACGATGAACGGGTGATTCGTGATCTGTTGCGGATCATTATTGATGAAGCGAAGAAAATTCAAAGTAAGATTGATCTGCAGGAAGCAGAAGATGTCATGAAAATATATTCACGGTCATCTCAAGGCTGATGCGGCAAAGGAAAGCCCAGGAGTGCAATGCTTCTGTTTGGTTTGTCATGTCAGGGGCATGACAGAGGCGTTTCCAAATGAAGTTGTAATTCCGCCTCTGAAAAACGGAAGGCTGTACACGTTTAAAATCCGTTGGTACCGATGTCAGGAAACTGCCGCCGTTCACTCCATGAATGAACGCTCGCACGAAAACGTTGTCCGAGAGTCCGGCCGTCAAAACTGTGTCGGTTTTGAAAACCAGTTTCCGGAAGGTAGTACACTGCAATCATTATCCTACCAAAAGCTCTTTTTTTGGCATTTTTTTCAAAAAGACATCTTGTCATAAGGAACCTTATGGTTTATAATATTATCAAAACACAGAACTATTGCATGGAGCTTTTCGAATGTCGCCTCAGGACAAAATTTGCAGATGCATCAAAGAACGCATCAGCACGGGTGAACTCAAAACGGGGATGCTTCTGCCCTCCCACAGGGAGCTCAGCAGACAATTCTCCGTTGCAATCACCACCGTCACCCGCGCCGCCGCCAGGCTCAAAAACGAAGGCGTACTCGAATGCAGACGCGGATGCGGAACAACCGTCGCCGCGCCCAAGCCCCCGGAAGTCGGCAGGGATAACCGGCGCGTCATGCTCATCAATCCGCTCAATGAAAAGATCAACATGACGCTCTCCCAGGCCGTCAACGAAGTCTTCATGGAAACGGAATGGAAAGTCGAAACCTACTGCGCCTGCGCTAATATCGCATGGTACACCAGCTTTCTGAAGGAATGCAGGAACAATCCCCCGGCAGGACTGCTTCTGCTGCCGCTCTCTCCGAAGTTCTTCCGTTTCACTCCGGAGCTGATGCCGGTTCCGGGGACAAAAACCGTGATCTGGGGGCTTCCCGTTCCCGAACTGAAAGCGGACAGCATCTCCGCTTCCCCGTTCGGCGAGGGAATCATGCTTGGCGATTACATCGTTTCGCGCGGAATCCGCAGCGTCCTGTACATAACGCAGGGGACCGATACCGGGCAGGAGGAGCGGGACACTCTCCGGGGAATCGGACAGGTTCTCCGGCGTAAAGGAATTCCGTTCAACCGCGACAATGTCCGGACGTATCCCGACAGCTACTCTTTCGGACCCATGCGCGATCCTGAGCGCGGCGCATTCGAATTCACGTTGAAGCTCATCCGGGCGGAACCCCTGCCGGAGCTGATGATCGCCGCACACGATGGAATCGCCTGCGGAATTCTCCGGGCTCTCCTGAGTTCGGGAATCAAGGTTCCGGAAGAGGTGTCGCTTCTTTCGGCGGAATCCGGAGACGACCGCCAGTGTGTCCCATCCCCCGGGTATACGATCACGACATTCAACAACCGGTATTACCTGCGAACCCGCATCGCCGCGGAACGGCTTCTCAGCCGTCTGGAGGGAAACGACGCTCCCTCCATGCATTACGAAATCATGGGCCGCCTCATCGAAGGCTCCACGGTAAAGCAAACCAAAAACCCCAAAACCACAGAGGATATTTTTTTATGAAAAGATCAAGATTTACGCTCATAGAGCTCCTTGTAGTAATTGCTGTCATTGCAATCCTTGCAGGTCTTCTTCTGCCGGCTTTGAACGCGGCAAGAAAGAAAGCGAATACCATCCGGTGCAGCAGTAATCTGCGCAGTATTGGACAGCTGATTTTTCTATATGGCGAAAATTGCAAACGGATGCCCATCGGGTTCGGCGCACCCACTTATACCCGTTGGCAGGATCTGCTCTGCATCATGTCCGAAAAACACCAGACCATAAAACAGGGATACTACTGGACCTCCGGCACGAATCGGACGCCGAAGGGAATTTATGCCTGCCCCGACGGTTCCAGAAAAGGGGATATGGCCACGGAAAAGGATCACTATGCCTTGAATCAATATGCGGCGGCGGATTCTTATCCGTTGAAAGGCGACATCAGCAAAATAAAATCACCATCCGAACGTTTTATCGCTGCGGACCGAACCTCCGACAGCACATCTGACTACCTTATATCAAAAAATGTTTTCTCCTATCGCCATTACAACGGCAGTGCGCCGAACCTTCTCTATGCGGACGGACATGTCGGTTGGAAAAAACGGCCGGAAATAGAATACCTTTCCAAATGGAGCAAAAGCAACACCGGCGAATATGACAATGAAAACACCTACTTCTGGGGGAAAAAGTGGACATGGTAAATTATGATTATTCATTCTGATAAGAAAGACACAAGGAGGAGATCAAAATGAAAAGAAACATTCTTTGCCTGTTGTCCCTCATTCCGGCTTTTTCACTGCCTGGAATGGCGGACGGGGTATTTTCCGTTGATAAAAACTCAATCCTGGTGATTGAACAGGACTGCAAACTGAAATTCAATGTCAATTACCGGTCCGAAAAAACGCGGTATGCAGCATATACGCAAAACCCTCATTACCGCTACGCTCCGCAAATCGAAACGAAAGACAGCACAATCACCGCCAAAGCCTTTATGAAAAAAAGCGGTCTGCCGGATTCCGGAATCATATACAGCAGGCATTCCGCTGCTGAATGGAGCGCAGAGTTCCGCCTGGAATATCCCAATGGTTTCAAATTGAATTTCGCCGCACTGGAACTCGAACTGCCTCTGCGCAAAATGGAGGGAAAAATTCTGGAATACAATGGTAAAAAGTACACGTTCCCTTCCGAGCTCAATAAAAAACACGGCTATGCCTTCGGCTCGTTGAAAGATGTTTCTGAATTCACCCTGCCTCTGACGAAAGGATTCCTTACCATATCATTCCCGGAACGGCAGACTCTGGTCCAGTTAAACGATAACCGTTTCTTCGGAGCTTATCTTCAACACTATTCCTGCCGGATCCCGATGAAGACGGAAAACGGAAAAAGTACGATATCCCTGCGACTGAAATATACTCCGTACCGGATGACCACCGTTTCCCTGAAACCATGCGCGAACCGCACATTCGCCGATTCCAAAGCGGATGACAGGCTCGGCGGATGGACAGATCAGGGGCCGGAACAGGATATGTCCCCGTTGAAACCGGGAAAACTGGAGGCGGGGCCCGCTGTATTCAAGATTGCCTCCGACAAGGAAGGAAACTCCTGCCTGGTACTTGGCGGAGGCGGACTCCAGTGGCTTCCGAAACAGGCGGAAATGAAGCTGCCAGAGATGAAGGCGGCATCCATTTTCCTGCTTCATTCACTCGCCTGGGCGCCAACCGGCAAACAGCAGATCGGAACGCTGGAACTCCAATACACAGACGGAACCGGAAGCCGCTTTCCGATAATCAACCGGCAGGATGTCGCCAACTGGTGGAGTCCGGCACAATCCTGGGAAAACGGACAGCTCGTCTGGAAGGAAAAAATCATGAACCTCGGGGAACTTCGCGAAATCGGGCTGTTTATGAGCGTTTTTCATCCGGACCCGGCAAAAACAGTCGCCTCGGTACGCTTCCTCTCAACCGGGAAAAGCGTCTGGATGATCGCCGGCCTTACGCTTTCTCCGCAAAAAATTACACTTGCCCGGAACAATTCCACCGCATTCACCATGAAGCGCAGCAAGGCATGGCCTCTCTACAAACCGTGCCTGACGGTGGAACCGGGATCAGCTCTGGATTTTTCGTTCCTGCAGGATGCACCGGCCGGGAAGTACGGCAGAGTCATCGCCGGAAAGGATGGAAACTTCCGCTTTGCGGGAAAACCCGGAAAAATCTTCCATATATGGGGCACTAATCTTTGTTTCGCGACCACCATGATGGATAAGGAAAAAACGGAAAAACTCGTGCGGAATCTGCGGGCGTTCGGATATAACGCGGTCCGGCTTCATCATTTCGACATCATTCTTGCGGGATGGGGAAACATGACCGCCGCCATTAATCCGGAACGCCTGGACGCATTGCATTATCTGCTTGCACAATTAAAAAAAGCGGGGATCTATTACTCTCTCGATCTCTATACCGCACGTTCGTTCGACATTAAAAAGGTGCCGGGGGTAACCTGGGATCCGGAAGTATCCTATTACACCGGATTTTCAAAAGACATCTACAATCTGGCAGCAATGCTGCTGAAACCGGTTCGGGACGACCTGAAACAGTTCACCCGGAATCTTCTTCTGCCTGTGAATCCCTACACGGGGCTGGCGATCAAGGATGATCCGGCACTGATCTCCATTTCCATTCTGAATGAAAATTCCATGCTGGTCACGCTTACGCACCCGCTTTCGATCGCGAAGGAACAATATCTTAAAGAATTTGAGAAATACGCAAAGGCGAACGGGCTTGTCCTGAACGGGAAGAACAGGGAACTGGAATTCCGTAAGTTCGGCATGAAAATTTACGGAGAGTATTACAAGGATATGTCCCATTTTCTCCGCAGAGAAATCGGAACGGATGCACTGCTCACCGACCAGAACTTTCTGGGATATCCGAACCTGACATTCCAGCGGCTTGACTATGATTTTGTCGACGAGCATCTCTATTGCGGCAGAAATACACTGCGGACCCGTTTTTCCTATCTTAACGGAAGCGCCCGCCGCGTCTTCGGCAAACCGTTCCAGATTTCGGAGTTCAATTTTTCCTATCCCGCCCCGAACCGGAGCGAAGGCGGACTCATTTATCCCGCTATGGCGGCGCTCCAGGACTGGAACGGGCTCTACCGCTTCTGTCATGCAAACCGGGACGATCTGATTTTCTCGCCGAAAACCGGACTGGAAATGTGGGATATGGTCAACGATCCCGCACGGAATATTCCGGAACGCATTGCGGCAATGATCTTTCTGCGCAGGGATGTCGCTCCGCTCGAAGACAGCGTTGCGACCGCAGTAGGAGCCGGAAGCAGCTTTGAACCGTTCCAGCGTTATTATCCGACAAATACCGGAGCACTCGTGTTTTCCGCCAAAACAGGCTCCGTCGCCGTTTCCGGAGACGGCAGGTCGTTCCGGAATCCCCTTCCGCCGAAAACAACTGGAATAGTTGACATCTCGACCGAATACAACCCCGGTGTATCTCCGGCACTGCCGGTTATCAAGGGAAATGACAAGACGGCAATGGAACAGTTTGCAAAACAGAAAAAATACACCCTGCACGAAAAGGCGGATACCGCCGTCAGTTCCACGGGGGGAAATTCTGGCGGATTTCAAAAACGGGACATTCCGGCTCGTCACACCCCGCACCGAGGGATTCTTTTTCGACCGGAAAGGCAGACTTGACGGCGACTGTCTTTCCGCCGAAAGCGATTCTCAGGCGACAATCGCCGCGACATCGCTTGACGGCAGGCAGCTCACTGAATCGGAACGGATTCTGATCATCCATGTAACCGACATGCAGAACGAGGGAAACGTCTATACGGACAATTCCATGGAAACGCTCCTGAAAAGCGTTCACAGGCAGCGCCCGGTCTCCATTCTGTTCCGCAGCGCACAGGCGGAAATCACTTTCTGGACCCGGTTGGAAAATCCGAAACTCTACGCTCTCGACTGTTCCGGGAAACGAATCGGCAAGGTCAAATACCGCCATACAGCGAAAGGAATCGCTTTTCAGGCAAAAACCGACCGGGACGGCACAGCCTGTTTCGCCTATGAACTCCTGAAATAACCGGATGCTTCAAAGGCGGAGTCATGGCGTATCACCTGACACGCTGACAAGAAAGTCCCTGAGACGAAGAACCATCTCAGGGACTTTTCTATTTTTACAGAATCTGCTTTGTGTGCAGCAAAGATCAACCGGTATTGTATTCTTCTTTTTATTCGCGGCTGTTTGCTTTTACAATCCTCAAAAGCATTTTTTTGGTATTTTTTTCAAAAAGACATCTTGTCAGAAAGAGGCTTATGGTTTATAATATTGTTAAAACCGCTACTGCAGAGGGTGTCAGAATAATAATGAGAGTTCTTCAGGATATTTCATGCTTTACAAACCGGAAAGCAAAGATATTTCATGCTTCTTCAAGATTCATCGGAGCTGAAGATGGTATTGGTTCCCATAAAAAGGTGGTGCAATTACCTGCGAAAATTTCGGATACTGCAACGGTGTACTGTTCTTACGCAGGCAACTCCGACTTGACCGGATTCTTTTTTCAACGCCGGCTTCGGCAGGATTTTCTTTCTTTGGAATATGTCCTTTCCGGTGAATTGCGTATCCGCAGTGGCTGCCGGGGATATATTGCGGAACCCGGCGACCTTTGTCTGCTCCATCCGGGCTTGAAGCATGACCTGCTGTTCGAAGCGGCAACGCCGTGCCGTTTAGTGGGATTCTGTCTGGAGGGGCCGCACCTCGTGGATCTGCTTACGATGTTTGAGCTTGACAATGTCGATACGATTCCTTTTCCGGACGGAACAGCGATTCTCCGCTTCTGCTCTCAAATTCAGACTCTTCTGCGCAGTCCGTTCTGCCAATACGCGATGGCACGGAATGCCGGGTGGTGTTTCACTTTCCTTGAGGTGATTTCCTCAAGTATGAAAAAACAGGCCGCCAATGATATTTTTGCCCGGCTTGCCGATTATTTCAAACAGAATTTCACAGAAAAATTGGACATGCGTGAAGTGGCATCGCTTTTTTCGGTCAACCTGGACGAGATGAATTTAACGTTCAGAACTCGATTCGGCATTACGCCGTATCAGTACCTGATTCGTCTGCGGATGTCTCACGCTGCGGCTTTGCTCCGGAACAGCCGGCATGCCATAAAAGAAATTGCGGCAATGGTTGGATATAACCACCCTCTGTATTTTTCGGGAGAATTCTATAAGCATTACGGCTGCAGTCCGAAAGAATACCGCAAACAGAATTACGAATCCTGATGTTTTTTTGATTATTCCTGATATTTTTCCACTTCGTGTCTTTCCGAATCCTCCGGAAGTATGGTATAATTATACTGATAATCGGTGTATAAGCCCCTTATAAACCGAATTTCGCAGAAAACTGTACGAAAATGAGGAGAACTTGAATGGATATTCCTTTTAAAAAAATTGGAAATCCCGCTGCAGCCAATGCTTCTGAAGTCGCCGAACCGGGCGTCAAGCAGACAACGTCCGGTTGGCGGCGCACTGAAACAATTCCGGGGAAATCAATGACAGGGAAATGCCGTTTCACCCTTACAGAATTGCTTATCACGATTGCAATAATTGCTATTCTTGCCGGAATATTACTGCCCGCACTGAATCAGGCGCGGCAGAAAGCAAGGGCAACGGCCTGTCTTAACAACTTACGGCAAGTCGGCTTGCTTTTTGTCGAATATTCAGATGCCAACGCGGGATACATTATTGTCCGCAGCAGTGCAATTCCCCAATGGAGCCCGCATTATTTTGCCGGGAAGGTACCTGCCTATGTCTGCTGCCCGGCAGGAAACTATCCGGACAATCTGTCGGTAAACCGGAGTGCCTATACTTACGGGATTCATTTCAGTTCCAGAGGCAGTGACTATGAGGCATCGTTCGGTACACCTTTTATCGACAATACCCTTTTCCTGCCCCGGATGAAAAATCCCTCGCGCTATCTTCTGCTCGGCGACTCCGTCCGTTATGGAACAACCGCGCCGGGAGCGCCGGGGTATCAGTACAACACATCTGTTTCCATCGGAATGCATTATTTACACAACTCATTCGCCAATATACTTTTTGTCGACGGGCACACTGCCGCGCGGTCGTTTCCTGCCGTTCATGAGTTGATCAAAGGAGCTTGGAGCCATGCCGGCAAGGCGGAATTTCACCGGATGCCCGATTATCATTTCAACTATATATTTTAAAGGAGTCGACCATGAAGACGAGTTGCAGATTATTTGCCTTGATTGCGGCAATCCCGCTGATTTCCGTTGCGGAGGTGGCTCTCAACGGGATGCAGCTGGAGAAACAAATGAATCTTCTCTGGGATTACTGCATACAAACCTACCGGTCAGAAAAAACAGGGCTTTTCTACGGACGTCCGGTAAAGGATCTTGCACCGGCCGGCAGCTATATTTCCATTGAACGGTACCGCCGGGGCGATTATCCGACTCGTCCCTACCGGCAGGGGGACGAGAATACCGTCGGTTACAATCTCCACGGCGGCGGAGCGGGAGCGGAAGACTGCTCTCTCTTCACCGGAACGCTGCTCGGAGCGATGTGCGATAAATTTCAGGCAACCGGCAGCCCGGAATGTGCAGAACAGGCCCGTATGGCATGGGAAGGCATTCGCTCGGCAGCCCTTGCCCATGGAGAACCCGGATTCATTGCCCGCGGCGTCTGTCACGAAGATGGAAAGAGTATTTTTGCAGGAACTTCCCGCGATCAATACACAAATGCCGTCTATGGGATGTGGCGTTTTTACAACTCGCCGCTGTCTTCGGAAAAAGAACGCGCGGAAATCCGCTCAATACTGACTGCCGTTGCGGAAAAAATGTACAGGGAAATCACACCGGAACGGAACTATTCGTTCTCTTTCGCCTATGGCGTACCGGACGACCGGGGCGTTGCTAAAATGTACGATCCCGTTCATAAGTATCTGGCGCTTCGCCTTGCCATGATTTATGCGGCAGCCGGAAATGTCACCGGAGAAAAAAAATGGCGGGACCTTTGCGACCGTTATCTTGACGGCTCTCTGGAAGGAATGGTTCAATGGACCGAAAATGTAAAGAAAAAGCCGTCGAGCTCCCCGCATTATGTAGTGCTTCAGCAGGGATATGCTTTGGAACTGCTGCATAAAACCGCCGCAACTCCCGAACAACGGAAAAAAATCGAAAAAACCGCCGCCATCGTGTCCGAATTCGTTGAACATGCTCCTCATTTCGACATTGACAGGACAAATGTCCGGGGAGCCTCCGAAATTATCTGCGGATTGCTGAAAACCCCGGGCGGTTACAGTCTTACACCGAAAGCTCAGACAAAACTTCGCCTCATGATCCAGCTTCTCGGTCCCCGGGGCAAAGGATATCCCGGCAGCAATTTCAACCTGATTGCAGCATATTGGGCAGCCCGTGCGAAAGGCTTTTCCGCTTCCGAACCGGAAAAATCTCAACCGCTTGTATTTCTCCCGGGTCGGAATGGATACCGGGCAGTCGAAACCGGATCGGTTGCAGTAAAAAAAGGCAGTGCTCTTGATCTTTCCGCCCTGAACCATACTCCCGCCGGGAAATACGGCAGACTGATTATCACACCCGCCGGAGACTTCGCTTTCGAACGGAACCCCGCTCCATTCCGGCTGATGGGCATGTCGGGACGCTTACCGCCGGAAGTCTGGGGGCCCAATGTGCCGGAGGAGAAATTTCAGAAGCTTGTCGGTCCGTTGGCGGAAGCTGCGGCAAATCAGGGATACAATCTTTTCCGTATGAACGGATTCGACGAATGGATCATGCGCGGAGCAAAAAAAGATCTCGAACCCAATCCGAGGATGCTTGACCGGTTCGACAGAATTCTGGCGGAATTGAAAAAGCACGGCATTTATCTTCAGTTATCGCTCTTTACATTCGGTCTCTATTCCGCCCCTCCGGAATATGCACGGGTATTCAACGAACGCGATATGCATAAATTGATGATGTACCTCGGCCGGAAGGAGGAACGCGAACGCTTCCGCCGGTCGGCAGAACTGATCCTGAATCACATAAATCCCTATACCGGGATGGCATGGAAAGATGATCCGGCAGTTGCCGTGGTGGAGTTTTACAATGAACAGGATCTCGGCTTCTCCCGGATGGAAAATGTACTGAAAAACTATCCGGAAGCATCCCGGCTGTTCTACAGGCATTGGCGAAATTATCTGAATGAACGCTATCAGAAACTGCCGCGCAATAAATGGCCGGAAATTTTGCAGCGCACAGGAATCGAACAAGCACCAGTGCCGAATCCGTATTCGCGCAATATCCCGGAGCTGCTTGGTGATTTCGGAGAATTTTACCGTCAATGCGTGATGGAATGCAATCGTTTTTATATCGAAACGATGAAACGCATCGGTTACCGCGGCGTGGTCGTATGCAATGCCCGGCCGACATTCGCGGGAGGACGGGCGCAATGGGAAACGCTTCCGGCTGTTGACCAGCACGCCTACTATGTTCATCCAAGCAACTGGGTAGCGCCCGGATCATTTGTCGGACAGGCAAGTTCCATTACGGGGCGAGCCGGTACGCTCCGTTATCTGGCAGGCTGTCGTCTGCTCGGACGTCCGTTTCTGGTCGGAGAGTACAATCATTGTTTTTGGAATCCATATCAGTATGAGCAGCCGTTATGCATGGCGGCATACGCGGCATTTCAGAATTTCAATGCGCTGTCCATCCATGAAAACCCGGTTCTGCTGACTCTTCCCGATCGCGGTTTCAGCGGCGAAGCGACACCGTTTTTTGTCGGCAATTCCCCGGTCTTGAGGGCTGGAGAATTTTTGGGGGCAATGTTTTTCCGCAGACAGGATGTCACATCCGCGAGACATTGGACTGCCCTGCGGGTTTCCGGAAACTTTTATCGTCAACGTGACAATGCAGACGCGACAATGTCCGGCATGCAGACTCAAATTGCTCTCCTGACAGGATTCGGAACGATCCATGAGGATGTCGCATGCTTTCCCGGCACCGTCTCCGCACCGGAAGCGGATTTATCCGTGATGCCATCCGGAAGTGCGGATGTCGTGGCGCATGACTGGTTTACTCAAGTCGGTGATGGGAACGCGGGAAATTTTTCGATTGCAGAATTCTCGAAGATACTGCGGAAAAAAGGTATTCTTCCGTCGGGGAACCGGACGAATCCGGCTTTGGGGATTTTTGAAAGCGAAACCGGAGAAATTCTTTTGGAAACCGGAGAAACACGGATCTCCGTATCCACACCGCGAACCGAGGCCGTAGCCATGAAGGGAAACAAGCGTATCAAACTCCGATATATGGATATTGAGAAAAATACGCGAAATGCCCTGATCGGCCTTACTTCAATAGATAATCTCAATCTGGAAAATTCTGCACGGATGATTCTGGTATATGCGACACGGGTGGCAAACAGCGGGATGGAACTGGAAGCCGGGGGAAAGATAATGCGGTCTCCGGGGAAGTCTCCGATTCTTCTGCAAACCGGTCAAATGACTGTTCGGATAAAAAATAATTCGCGGCAGTTACGTTGTTACGCTTTGAGTTTGAATGGCGAACGGCGGGAGGAATTGCCCTTGGAACGGACTGAAACGGGTTGGAGCCTGTCCGTTGATACAGCCAAATTATCTTTTTGTCCCGCCGTTTTTTTCGAATTGACGGAACAATGATCTCTGTTCGATCGAAAAAAGGTGAGAGGAACTTACAAGAAGGAAATACAAGTTTGTAAAAGAAAACGGCAGAGCTGTTCATTTACTCTTGCAAAGCCCCGGAAACTTTTCCGGGGCGAATTGACAAAGTAAACGCATGGCTGTAATAGCAAATGCACATCAAGGAGAGAAAATCGTGCGTTTCGCATGACAAACAGCTTTTTGACAGTTTCTTTTCAATGATTTTGTCAGAATTTGAGCGTATTGCGTGCGTTTTCCATTACAAAAAAGACAATAAAAGTCCATGGCGTTACGCAAGAGATGTTTTTCGGACATGCGAAACGCACGCCGCAAAAATAGGTTCATGTGGTATTTGCTGCTTTAACAAATCTTGAGTTAAATTCATCTCTGATTGTTCCCTGTACGCCCTGACTGTTGAATTTGAAAATTCCGAACCGTTATCGGTCAAAATCACAAATATTTTTCCTCCGGCGTGTCCGATTTAATTTTTTTAGAAATTTATTGCTAAACAGGGGTTGACTTTTTCTCCATCATGTTGTATAATTAATATAGCAATTAATTTCTAAAATAAGAAAGCGAGATTTTATGACACGAAAATTCTTTATTCCACTCACGCTCGGCGGGCTGTTGCTCGGAAGTCCGCTTACAGCCGCGAACACGGATGCCGTTCCGGAGGGTTACCAGCCGTTCCCGTTGCAATGGGATGACACACTCGCCGGGACAGCAACCGATGTTTCTTTCCTCAACGAAAAACCTGCCGGAAAAAACGGGCGTCTGATCGTTCGCGACGCCCATTTTGTCGAAAGCTCCACAGGAAAACGTGTCCGTCTGATTGGAATCGGGATTGGCGGTGATGCGCTTTTCGAAATGGATCACGCTGCGGCAGAAAAGGCTGCGCGGCGTCTTGCAAAAGCCGGTGTCAACGTGGTCCGTTTCCACAATCTTGATGGTTCCGATCGAGACCGGGATACTCTCATTGATTTCAAGCAGCCGGGCTCCGAGCACTTCAATCCCAGACACCTTGATACTCTGGACTATTTCTTCGCCTGTCTGAAAAAGGAGGGAATCTATACTGTGATGGGACTGAAAGTCAACCGGACTCTCCGGAAAGGGGATGATCTTCCGGAAGGCGTCGACAACGCCGGAAAACGGGTTGACCGCTTCAACCGCGCATGGATCGAATCGCAGAAACGCTGGGCGAAAAACCTTCTGACCCGTCAAAATCCCTATACGAAGACAACGCTGGCGGAAGATCCCGCCGTTCTGAGTGTGGAACTCAACAACGAAAGTGCGCTTCTGTTTGAAAATCTGAACTGGATCGACACACTTCCCGCTCCCTACAAACGGGAGCTGACCGCCCTCTGGAATGACTTCCTTTCCCGCAAATACAAAAACGACAAAGCCCTTCTTGCCGCCTGGAACCGGGACGCCAGTCTCCCCGGAGCCTCTCTCCTGAATCCGGAAGGCCGATGGGGCTTCGAACAGCCGGACGCATTGAAGGTTTTCCGCAATACCGCCGACTCGGTTTCGGCAACCGTAACACGGCGCAGTAATCAGGACTGGCAGATCCAGTTTCAGCGTTCCGGACTCTCCCTTGAAAACGGAAAAACCTACACGCTGGAGTTCGACGTGCGAGGCGAAGGCGACCCGATCCGTATCGTTCTGTCCCAGGACCGTCCCGACTGGCACAACTGCGGACTCGAAGCCTCCTTATCCCTGACCTCCGAATGGAGACACCAGCGCTACAGCTTCCAGGCAAAGAATGCGGACCCCGGACACGTCCGGATCTCTTTCGGTGTCGGACATGCACGGAAAGTGGAAATCGCCGCCGTCCGCCTTTTCCCTGGAACGAAACCGGTCTCCGCCCGTCTCTCCTCCGGCAGCATTCCGCTTCCCGTTGCGCCGAACGATGCCATGAGCGCTGACTTACTGGAGTTCATGGTCGAACTTGACACCCGCTATGCGGAGGAGATGCTGGACTACCTGCGGAAGGATCTCAACGTAAAAAGTCTGGTGATCGACACGCAGATCGACTGGGGCGGACTCTCCGGACTCCGCCGCGAAAAACGGATGGATTACGTTGATGCCCATGCCTACTGGGGGCATCCGGAATTCACCGGAGGAAGCTGGGAGTTCAAACCGGGTTGCTGGAAGATTCTCAACCAGTCACAGATTCCCCGCATCGTACACGGCGGCTGGTGTCCGCTGGAGCAGTTCAGCCGATACCGGATCAGCACCAAGCCTTTTTCCATTTCCGAACACGATTATCCCTATCCGCACGACTACGCGGTTGAGATGATGCCGCTTCTGGTCAGCGTGGCTCTGCGGCAGGACTGGGACATGCTTCAGCTCTTCATCCACGGGACCTTCCTTACCCGCGGAAAATCCGCCGGCATCAGCCACATGTTTGATCAGACCAATCATCCCGGCAAGATCGGTTTCTTTCCGGCTGCTGCGCTGATTTTCCGTCGCGGTATGTTCGAACCCGCTCCGAAAACGGTGGAACTCCGTCTTCCGGAGCAGCCGTGGCGCTGGTTCGGCAATCGCTTTGACCGGGCGTGGGCGGAGACCGGAGTTCGGCGCAGTCTTCTTGACTCCCGGATGACAATCGTTCCCGATGCGCTGAAAACGCCCGGTCGGGCTGAGGCATGCGTCTCCGCTCCCGATGAACCGGACCGCCCGATGCGCGGATGGACCGAAGGAGAGAAAACCTTCTTTACAGCGGTCGCTCCGCAGTGTATTGTTCTCTGCGGTCATTTTGGCGGAAGGACGATGGATGTCGGCGATCTCCGTCTCCGGGTACGTCCATTCCCCGGCGATTTCGGCGCGGCAGTTCTGGTCTCCCGCGATGAACGTCCTCTTCCGGCATCCGGAGATATTCTCTTCACGATTGCGGGGCGCTTCGAAAACTCCGGGGTTATCTGGAACAAAGAGCGTGATGCGCTCCTCAACCGTTCTCCATGGTGGGGCAATCCTCCGGTTCTCGGTACAAAAACCGATGCTGCCATCCGTTTCAAAACCGACGGGCCGCGCACGGTCTACGCCCTTGATTCCAATGGAAAGCGGACTGCCGAACTGCCGTCCGCATGGAAGGACGGGCATCTCTCCTTCCATGTTCATCCGTCACACCGTTCCATGCACTACGAAATCGTCAAAGGAGAAAACCAGTGATGAAAAGTCCTGTTCATCAGACCGGCGTCCTGAAACGCATCGCCGAAGAAGCAGGCTGTTCCCCTTCCACCGTGAGCCGGGTTCTCAACGGATGCCGGAAGGGATTCTCGGTCCGCAAGGATCTGGAGGAGCGCATCCGCGCCATTGCCGCTGCTTCCCACTATCAGCCGAACCCGTTTCTGCGGATCATGCGGGCGAAGGATTCCAGACTCATCGCGATTTTTGATCCGGTTCACGACCTTTCGCCGATACTCGGACAGGCGAAAACCGCCTTCATTTCGAGCATCCGCCAGAAAGGTTTTCTGGAAACCGGGAAATACGTCTCCCTTTATCAGAAAGGATCATATACGCTCCCATTTCCCGTTGCGGCAGCGCTTCTGTTCGACATCAGCGATCCTTCGTTTCTCTCGTTTCTGGAGGAAACAGGGATTCCCTACACGGTCATCAACGGAATGTGCTGTCCCTGCGGAGCCTCGGTGCGGATCGACGAGCAGCGGCATATGCACTCCGCGCTGGATTGCCTCTGCGAAAAAGGACACTCCCGTATCGCTTTCTATGCCGCCCACAGAGACGCGGGAACACGCCATCAGCATTATTCGGGCATTCTCCGGGAAAAATACTTTTATGAGGAACTTGCCGCGCGTGGACTGCCGAGGCCGCCGGAGGTTCTCGCGGATCTGCTGGATCCGACCGAATATCTTGCCCGGATCCGGAAGGAGTTTCAACCGACGGCAATCATCTGTTACGACCATGTCCGGGCCGTCGGAATCATGACTGCGGCAATTCAGGCGGGACTCCGCCTCCCGGATGATCTTTCGCTGCTTTCCATGACGGACGACTTCCCTCTCGGCCAGCTTCCGATGCCGATCGCGGCCTTTTCTCTTCCCGCCGCCAGGCTTGGAGAATGTGCTGCCGGACAGATTTCCCGTCTTTTGAATGAAACGCTCCCGGAAGAGGAACGGACCGTTCTCATTCGCGGACGTCTCCTGAAACGTCACAGTATTGTTGAACCCAAAAAGCAAACCGCAAAATGAAAGGACATGTTTTTCTCATGAAAACCAGGCATTTCACCCTTATAGAACTCCTCATTACAATTTCCATCATCGCCATCCTTACAGGCATACTTCTCCCTGCGCTGAACTCGGCGCGCGCCAAGGCAAGAACCATCAGCTGTTCCGGGAATCTGAAGCAGTTCGGTTCCGCAACCAGCCTCTATGCGGGCGATTACAACGATTACGTTCCACCTCTTTTCAACGCAACCAACTGGAAAGACATCTGGAGTGCCAACACCGCTTTTTACGATGCAGGCGGGATTAAATGGGACAACACCCGCATGCCGAATGAATACAGCTACGGTTATGTCGCGCGCGGCGTTCTCTGTGTGGAATCGGACCCCATCCGGAAATCCAGCGATCCCTACGGATTCATCAACGCTGTTTACGGACGCAATGAACATCTTCCTAAAACAAGCGGTTATGTCTGTATCAAACTTTCCCGGATCAAAGGGTCGTCGCACAAGCTCAATATGATGGATGCGACTGTCCACTCCATCGCTTACGGGCTGAGCCACTATCCGACCCGCTACGCAGAGGCTCTCGCACAGGGCGGTGAAGATTTCTGGAACTCGTCCACACGCGGAACGGCGTACCGGCACAACGGAAGAACCAACGCGAATTTCTACGATGGGCACGTCGAACTTCTCCAGTGGACCAAAATCAACTACAACACCAACAACTCCTACAGTGGAGACAAAGTTCAGAAATACTACTGGGAAATGTGAGGCTGCTATTTCTGCCGGCTCTATGGAGAAGACAAACTTGTGCTTCGTGATACTGCTTGCTTGGACAGCACCGGTATGGATGCCGGCGGAAATATCGTAGCGGGAAAACGCCAATACAGACATTACAGGATTCTTTGCCGCCTGCAAAAGAGAAATATGACAGGTTGTCGGATGATATTGTAATTTCTGCAATCCGGAAATCTGAACGGGGAAGGTCCCGGAAAACCGCCGTTTTACCGTATGCGCTTTCCTCCGGAATGTACGGAACCTTTCACGTCATCCGGAGTCCGACGGCTTTCCGGATGTTTTTGTAATGGAGTCGTGGCATTGTTTATAGAGGGTCGGAATTCCAAAAGGCGCATTTGACACTCTTGTTTACCTGTTCTTTCAGCTGGATTACGGAAGTCATCTGCGCATGTCCGTCTCCATATGCGGCAGCAACGGTGTTCGCTGTATGAATAATCCATGGATTCGCCCCCCACGTTCCAACATCCCCGCCGAAAAACACTGCTTTGGGGCCGTTGTTCAGCAGGTTTTTCCGTTTGGTATCCAGCAGCAGAACAAAACGGCTGGGAAAACGCAAACGCTTGAAATTCAAAACACTGTCACCGTCGTTTTCAGAAACGACCTGCTTGATGGACCCGCCCAGATCAGAGTGTCTCCAGCTTCCAAGATAGTTGATTCCATAGCTGTAATTCCGGATAAACGCAGTTTTTCCCGGACTTTTGTCGGCGATGCTCAGGTCGCTTTCAGGACACATGGATACATATTTCCCACTCGTGCGCAAATACAAACCTTTCTGCAGCGCTCCGATGTAATTTTCCACATCCAGACCGCTCACGGGTATAATATCCGAATGATCCAGGGAATACAGCGAAACGAACTGGTTCATCGTTTTCAAATTGCCGACACAGGTTATGCTCCTTGCCTTCTGCCGGACTTTTGTCAACGCGGGCAGCAGCAAACTGACGAGGATCGCAATCAGGGCGACGCAAATGAGAAGTTCAAGCAGGGTAAATCTTTTACGGAAATGGCGCCTGAAGCCGGGACGCGCGGAAGCCACAGGCGTTCTTCCGGCGCCTGTCCCGTTTTCATCCCGGCGTTTTTCAAGAACGGATTGATGCCTGCTGAAGCTGTTCCTGCAAAATTGTTTGGAAATCATTTTTCTACCCTTCCTGTTATGATATTTGATAATAATTGGTGAAAGAGGAGACCGGCTCCCTTATTACCAGCGGTAATATCGGTATGGATCGTCGGATGAAATTGGAATATCCCAGTAGAACCTGTTTTTCGGCGCCATGAATAATGGGATGGTCAGGCGCCCCGCTTCAGAAGTCTTTGTTTTCCGTTGTAAAATTCTTATGGAGTTGTTCCGCTCAGTCAGAATGTCTTTTTCAAAGACGAATCTGCGCGATATTCCTTTTTTATTGCCAGCCATGTTTACAGAAGTTTCCGAAATAATCCGGCCATTTATTTCGACCGTCAGCGAAGCGGAGGGGGATGAGACCGCAAGAACGGCTTTGCCGCTGTTTTTCAGGATTTCCGGCGGAATGTCGAAACAGCCGGAGAATTCCGTGTTCCCGTTGGAACCTGCCGGACCGCGCTGACTGCAGAAGATTTTCACGGTATGCTTCCGGGTCTGCAGACGGTTGTTTTTCAGATTCAGCCTGTCCCATGCGCAGTACCGGTCCGCCGCACCCAGATTATGGAGGAGGCGCGAGATGAGAAAGACGTTTCTGCGGCGGCTTGTCCGGAATTGAAAATCGGTCTCCCGCAGCATCCACGGAGCGACCTGCAAGATGACGACCGTTCCTTTCCCGATCCGTATGGATTGCATGGCGGTTCCTCCGTTCGAACCGCCGGTAAAACCGGCGAAAGTCAGTTCCGTCCGGTAATGAAGATCGGAATTGGAGATTCCTCTGAATTCCGGTACTTCGTTCAGGCGGGCGACGAAATCGGAGAACCCGGCTCTGTTCTCTACTCGGAACTTTCCGGGAAAAAGTCCTGCCAGTTCCTCCTTTGAAAGAGCCAGTCCAAAGACGTTCAAGCCCTGTTTTACAGCGTCAGTCAGATCGGACAGCTCTGTCCCTGATGAAACAACGAGCAGTCCGGATTCCGGAACGGCTGTGCACTTTTGAAAATCAATGCCGATTTCACGCAGCAGCGTTTCTGCATTTGTCCCGCCGCTGAACCATGTTTTCCGCACGGGCTGTATCCGGCTGGAATCCAACCGGGAAATCAGTTTCCGCAACAGTTCGCACGCTTCCGGATCATCCTGCGTCCGTCCGGAAAAATCGAATTGTGAAAAAATGGCAATCCCATTCCCGTGTCTCGCTTCAAGAGCAGGGGAATACTGCAGGTCGAAACCGCATTGCATCAATGGCAGAAAATTACCGATGGACGCTTTTTCCAGCGGAATGCTGCACACATTTCCCCGGTTGCCGGCTTTCCATGCTCTGGTATTGACAAAACCCAGCCAGTTCCAGGTGGGATCATGCCGCTCCCAATCGGGCAGCGTCAAATATGGTGCGGTCAGAGTGGCGGAACCGCGCCAGTCGTGAATTGTCTTTGCGGAGAAATCCGCAACCAGAGGAAAAACGGTCCTGATTCCATATTCATTACTGCGGAATCCCAACTGCGTCAAGCAGGCGGAATCCTGTTCCAGAACCAGAAGTTTTCCACCGTTTTTCATAAAATCCGCCAGATTCAGCGGACATTCCGGCAAAGCCCGCCGTCCTATTACAAGCAGTTGAATTCCCGTCAAATCCGGATTGTCCGTTACTGTCCGGAAAGGGATTTTCAACTTCCGGATAACCGCTTCGCTCTGCTTTTCCGGATCGTAAAGCCCCACTCGTGACTGCAGATGAGAAGCGGAACGGGGAATGAGGCTGATTTTGAAAGCATCCGAAACTTCCGTCCCGTTGTCGAAACGCACCGCCGCATTGATTGCAAGGGTGTCTTTCCTGAATTTTTGCGGAATGCGGAAATTCACCGGAACATCCGCTCGTGTTCCCGGCTGCAGTGTGACTTCGCACCGCTCCGTCATTCCAAGTTCCGGGACATCCCAGCGGACTTCGGCTTTGCGCGTTCTTCTGCTGTCATTCAGAATCACAATCTGTTTCCCGACATTTTCCCCCGGATAGAAGGTGCAGGACCGTCCGGTCATGTCGCCTTTTCCTCCGGCAATCCAGGCAAGCAGCTCCTTCATATACGGAAGCCCGGCTTTGCCGACTTTGCTGATTTTATACGAACCGTCCGCATCAATCAGATACCCGCCGCCGCTCCGAGTATAATCCGGCACGATACCGGGACGCTTCAGATGACTGAAGCGATCGGGCGATATGCGTTCCCCCGCCTCTTTTTCGCACTTCCAGAATTTTGCCTGATCCCATGGGAGAATCGCGGAGACGCCTCTGGCCCGCATGTCCCGGTAATTTCTTTTTACCATCTCCGCAATGACATCGTCCGCATCCTCATCCGGAGAAAAACTGCCGATTTCGGCATAGTGTATCGGTTTGTTTGATGCGGAAATACGGGTCTGACGTCTGTAACGGAGTTCTTTGCGCTCAGATGTTCTGTATGCCGTTTCCCCCAGTATGGCGGCGTTGTATTCGTTGAACCACATACACTGAACCCCCTTGTCTCTCCAGAGAAAGCCGGGACCGCGATAGCTTGTCCATGAGGCGATATGCGGATTTCCCCATTCCACCAGCATCAACGGTTTCCGTCCATTCAGCTCCCAGTGTGCAAACCAGTCGCTGCGTTCCTGTGCCGGAACCCAGTTCAAATAGCAGTTGATGGAAAATATTTCGCCCAGATTACCCGACTCGTGGTGATAAACGGGACGGGAATCGTCCAGCCGCTTGATTAAATCCGCGGATAACGAGGCCTGTGCGCGGTTTTTGCAGTCAATCACCCCGGCTTTTTCCATGAACGGATCCGGCGCATAGACGCCGTCGATTTTTTTGGGGTTCTGATCTCCATAATATCCCGTCGCATTGTGATTGACCGCATACATGACGATGCCGGGCACATTTTGAAAACGACGGATCAGGAATTCCGCCATTTCCAGGTACCGCGCCTCATTCTTTTTCAGGTCCCATTCAAAATCTTTGATATGGGGCAGCGTCAGCGAGGTCAGGACCCCGGCTTTGGAACTCTGAAGATAAAAATCATCCTGATAGCCAACGATACCGGGGGTAAAGAAATAATTGTAAGCAATCAGATGATTGAATCCGTTTTCTTTTGCGCGGCGGGCAAACAGGGCCGCGGTTTTGGCAGAGGAATGCGCGGCGCCGTCCCGCATGGCGGAACTGCAGAGACTGCGCAGATGGATGACGGAACCGTTCAGCATGAAATTACGTCCGTCAATCCAGAACTCCCTGAATCCGAAAGACTGCGGCAGAAATTCGTCCAGCGTAACGCCGTCCTTGTTTTTCAGTCTTATATTTGCCGTGTAGATGTGCTCCGGCGTATCGGTATCCCACAGGTTCCGGGCAATCCAGTTTCCGGAGAACCGGAACCGTCCCGGACGGTTGGTGGAGCGCATTTGAAAAAGCTCTGATTTCATGCGTTTGACAATTCTGCCTTTCCATGAGATATCCGCTTCGATGTAATATTCTCCGTCGCCCCTGACGATTCCGGTGTCAAACGTGATGGTTTTCCTGCGATAACTTGTGATGATATGAGAATCCGTAATGGCCTCGCCCTGCGGTTCTGCACGCAGATAGACGTCACCGGTGATTCCCCGGTTGCTGATTATCCTTGCTGCTTTGTGCGCTCTGTCCGGAGCCATGAAAACGCTGTCGCCGGTTCTGGATGCGATAGCGGATACCAGAATCACCAGTTCATGCTCTTTTCCCGGAACAACGGATTCCGTTATATCCAGCCTGCCGCCGGGGAAAAACATGTCACCGGCTTTCTTGCCGTCAATGAAGATGCGTCCGCCTGTTTGGAGCATCGTGATTTCCAGCTCGATTTTTTTGCCGTTCCAGCTGCGGGGGATTTTCATTGTGCGCCGATACCACGCGGAAGTGAGCGCAGATGGATTCAATCCGGCAAACCGTTCCGAATTCAGTCCATAAAAGGCGGAACTGTTTCCCGGCTGTGTTTTCCGGTTTCCCATTCCCGGCCATATCCCCGGCACCTTGAAAAACCCCCATCCGGAATTGCGCGGAGGAATCATCCTGCCCGTCTCCGGTGTTGTTACGGGGAAAAATTTCCATAATCCGTTCAAAGAAACGATTGCTCTGGTGGGAGTTGTCTCCTGCCATGCGTCTTCGAGACTCCAGTTCTCTTCCATTGTACAGCCGTTGGGCGGCTGAGCATCCGGAAATTCCCGTGCAGTCTGTACAGAACCGGGATTCCGGGCGTTGACATACCCGGTCAGGACAACAGCAATCCAACATACGCAAAGGAGTTTTTTTACCATAGGTTCACCTGTTGAACGGAGAATCTTGTTACGTTTTTCATCCAACGACACCCATCTACCGACATTTTGAAAAGAAACTTTTATCCGGTCTCCGTTTTCCGATAAAGAATTTGTCTCCTTATCAATGCCGGAAGCGGTATTTCTGTTTAAATTTATAATAAAACCCGTTGAAAGTCAACCTTTGAACCTCTATATTATATCTTGAAATGATAAAAAAACATAAGGAAAAGAAACATAATGCCATATTCAGAAACGCATCTGTTCTCCGACCGGGAGGAATTCAAGCCGGAAATCATCGCGGGAAAAGGCGTCGGGGAGCAGCGTTTGACGCTGCACCGGAAAAACTGCCGTCTTTACTACATGTATCTTCCCACGGAAACGCGGGAGATGGTGTACGTCGAGAATTTTTTTGAAACGCATTGGCTGGAAAAAGCACGCTTTGGAAGACGCAATGTCCCGTGGCCGTCCGTGGAATTTGTCCGGAGCGGTTCCCTGTTGGTGGAATCCCCGGACCTGCCGCACCCGCAGCATGTTCCCGCCGGGAGTCTTTTGTGGATTCCGCCCGTTCGCGAAACTCTGCTCCGGCCCGGTCCTGAAGGATTCTGCTGTAAAGTATCCCTGACTCTTGGGGGAATCCTGCTTCCCGACTGGCAGGCAAAAAGCGGATTCGACCAATACCGGGTCCTGCCGCAGATCGACCGGAAACGCTTTGAACTGCTGGTGGAGGATTTCCGGCGTTTGAGCGAGCAGCAGTCGGAAGAAGCCCTGCACCGCAACGGGCTGACCACCTGGAAACTGCTGCAATTCCTGCAGAATCCGTTTCCGCTCCGGGAAGTTCCCGAACGGTTCCGGAAGTCATTGGAAAAACTGCGGCAGAACCTTGCCCGTCCGGTCACTTTGGAGGAGCTCGCGAAAGAAGCATGTTGCTCCCGAATCCATCTGGCAAGGGCGTTCCGGAACTATTTCGGAGAAACGCCGCACCGGATGCTGCGGAATCTGCGAATGCGCCTTGCGGCAAACCTGCTGCTGAACAATCCTGATCTATCCATCAAGGAAATTGCTGCTCAGGTCGGGTATGACAACGCTCTAACCTTTTCCGCGGAATTCAAACGGGATCACGGAGAGTCCCCCCGCAATTTCCGCAACAGACAGAACTGGAACTGACCTCTTTTCCGTTTGAATCCGGGTTGCGCCGGAAATTCATAATCGCCATTCATGTTTTTTTAGAACCGGAAAACAGAATGATTGCGTCTTATGAAATTTCTGTGATAGAGCCGTTTCCCTTCTGCTGTGCGGCTATGCAGAAAACCAGCACTGCGAGCGAGTGACGCGGCAGGGTGACTTTCGTGCCGTCCAATTCGGCATCCCGGCGTATTGAATCGAACTCCAAGAGTGAACCTCCGGGAACTGTAACCGTCACCGTGAGGCGTTCGCGGTGGCTCTGGGTGACGATCACCGCGAGCCGGTCTCCCTGGCGGAACGCGTTAGTCTGACACTCCGGATTGTCCGTCTGGTGGAATTCCGAACCGCAGAAGCGGCCATGGTAGAGCAGGTCGCCGAATTTCTCCCGCAGGGCATTTGCCTGTCCGAGGTATCGCCGGTAGTTCGGGGTTTCGATGATACCGGCGCGGCAGCGGTAGATTTCCACGTCGCTTCGGCTGCCCAGCAGGATCATCCGGTTGACCGGAAACTCCACGTCCGAATCGTCGCGTATTTCGCGGTTGGAGATCACCGTTTCGGGGAACGCGGCTTTGAACAGATAGCTGTCGGCCTTGCAGTCGGGCGGAACGTTGCGCTCCGCCCAGCCGGGATTCCAGCACTGTGCTGTATTGCCGCAGATATGAATAAAATCGGTGAATTCCGCCGTCTGATCGGTGGTACATTCGAGCCCGAAAGCCAAGCCTTTGTCATGAGCGTAACAGTAGAGTTCGCGGGCCATCTCGCGTTTGGCTGCCATCAGTCCGGTAAAGGGGACGGGGTGACCGTGCGATGGATCGCAGCAGGGCGGGGAGGCGTAGCCGAGCTGGTCGAAAAAGACCGCATCGGCTCCGAGTTCAGCGGTGAAATCAATGTGCCGTTTCAGGATTTCGATCCAACTCCGGCAGGAAGGGCAGGCAACAGTGAAAGTCTTGTTTCCGAACTCGCGCAGGTATGTTCCGGTGTTGCTGAAGTTATAGAACTCGCGGTGTTCGCTGCCGTCTCCGCGCTTGATCGCGACGCGTGCACCTTCTCCCGAACGGTAGTAGTCTGTATCGAGATCAATCAGTTGTCCGTTGAAGTAGAGAATCAACCGTCCGCCCCGCGCCTGAACCTGACGGATATTGCGCCGGAGGTTTTCAAATCCTCCCTGTGTCGGGTCGGGCGTATAGACGGGATAGCCGGAATCCATTCCTTCGGCGGTCCAGCCGAAAAGAAAAATAGTGTCGAGGCCCGCCGTTCTGCCTTCATCGTACAGCCGGGGCAAATCATCGTAGCCGAAAAAACGCTCTCCGTACTGGTGACGCATGATGAGACGCTGCCAGCCGGCCATTTTGCGGATGAAATCCGGGACGGAAGGCGGTGTCCACCAGGAGTTCGCCCATGCACGGTATTTTTCCGGTCCCTTCAGCCAGGTCCCCGCACACGCGGCGGTCACAACCGGGGCGGCATGCCATTCGGCTCCGGGCGCGGTAAAGGGGAGCTGCGCCATAAAACAGTTGATCCCCGTCTTATCCTCTTCAAAGGAGTGGACGGTGTAGCGGAACTCCGGATCATGGCAGCCGTAGTAGAAGATCTCGTCCGGCCACTCCAGCTCGAAGAAGTTGAGCGAACAGGTTCGGCCCGGGTAGACGGCGTTACGGCGGATCATCTTATGGTCGGCTGCCATGTATTTGGTGAAAGCCTCCCGCATCGCGCGCGGCAGATCGGCAATGCGAGTGCTGACGTCCTCGGAGGTGACCGCCGCCATCGGCGGAGCAGGATCCCGGATCGCGATCACCGGACAGTGACATTCGCGAACGGTGGCCGTCTCCGTCCGGTTTCGGAGCGCAACCCGCCAGATCAGTTCATCTCCGTCAAGCTCAAACCCGATTTCGGCTTCGATCTCCCAGACTCGTCCGGCATCATCGACAAAACCGGGAAAGAAAAGGCTGTTCCCGCGCACGGCCGGAGGGAGGGGGATGACGGTGAATTCGAGATAGTCCGGTGTTCCCAGAACCAGCCGCAGAAATTCCCGCGGCCGTACAATGGAACGCCCGGTTTTCCGGTTGACCAGTTCGGTCAGGCGGTTGCCGTCAAAGGCAACGCGGATGAAATCGTTTTCCAGAATCATTTGGAATTTTCCTGAAAGTTTTACTGTTTTGCTATTGATCGGTTCCGTCAGGGGAAGCCGTAGATTCGCCGATGGTGAAAGACGCCGGGACGGAAATCGAGGAAGCGCCGGCCGGAAGACCGGCAGTCAACAGATCCATCCGTTTTAATGCCTCGTGTGCCATTTCCGCCTCCGGAATCCGTACTCCGGTCTGCGGAAACTCCGTGATGACCTGCCGTTCGGAGATAGAGATGAAATGGCATACCGAAAGTTGTCCGGGAATGGCGATTCCCCGTTTTCCCGCCTCCAGACGGAAAACCTCCATGAATTCCCGGTTGTAGCAGACTACCGCAGTATACTCCGGGAAGTAGTTATCCAGAAAATGATTGGCTGTCCGGCGGCAGCAGGATGTTTCCTGTGATTCATTGGTGTGAAGCACCACGAGTTCCAAACCGGTTTCCTTTGCCGCCCGTTCCATTTCCCGTTTCCGGTGAGCGGCAGAATAGTGCGCGTATTCGAGCGTCAGAAATGCGACTCTGCGATGTCCGACAGCGGCGAGATGGCGGCACATTTCGGTAATCGCATCGCTTTCGTCGCTGATGACGACGCCGGCACCGGGAGTGGAAGGACAGTGATTCAGCCAGACTAATGGAAGCCCCAGCTCAGTTAATGCTGTCTCCATTTCCGATGGAAAATGTCCGGCGGAAACAACGGCGAAAATCCCGTCGCTGCAGTGCTCGGAGAAAAGTTTCCTCGGTTTTACCATCATACCGGTTCGGCGGTCGATCAGCAACTCCTCCAGCAGCAGGCGGCATCCGCGCTGCAGCAGCAGTTCGGCAAGCACCGTAATGTAGCTGGACAACGTCGCCACCGGACTCTGATCGAAACGCGCGGTGACGAACAGCATCTGCTTGAAATTCCCGTTCCGGATCGAACGCGCCGCAACATTGGTCCGGTAGCCGAGCATTGCGGCGCGGCTGCAGATTTCCTCTGCGCGTCGTGCCACTGCGGCGCGCGTTGTCGCAGCGGGGTTGTGCAGCGCCCGGTATATGGTCCGCTGCGACAGGTTCATCTCTTTTGCCAGTTGGCTGATTATATCACTCATTCATCCGTTCCTTAAAACAATGAAACATTAACTGTCTGAATACGGAGCGCCCGCTGCTGCGGCTCTGAGTCAGAGCAAAACGAAGCTCCCGCGCTCCTTTTACGGCGCGGACGAGAAACATCTGCCGTCCGCCCGACCAGTTTTCGCCCTGCCGGATTTCTAAGATTTTTCCATCTTCGCCGAACAGGATTGCCGCCGGGCGGACATGCCATGCCCGGAAAATTCCCACCGTCGCTTCCAATCCGTAAATTCGATTCGGTTCCACCGCAAAAGCGGGTGAAAGCCAACCGACCCCCTGCAATGCTGTTTCAGCGATTACAAGAGTCCCGTTCCCTGCGGAGAGTTCGCCGCCGGAAGGTTCCAGTTTCGTCCATGCAGAAACTGGAATTTCCTGTTTCTGCGCGCTCTCGCCCGATACGATCCGTTCGGCATTGGATGCGCTGTTCCAGTCTATGTGCGGTACTGACTTTGCAGCCGCAGAGTTCCTGTTTTCCGGCGAGCACCGTTCCAGCGCAAGATCATCGAACCAGGCGGTTCCCGGAGCGGCATAACGACGGAGTGCGCAGACTTTTGCAAATGCGATCTTTTCCGGAACCGTGAAACGCAGTTCCACATACGTCCACGGCTTATTGCCGTTTACCGCCGGTGTAAAAACCGATGACCGCCAGGCGGGCCGCCCATTGCGGAGAGCAAAGAGCGATGCGCAAACCACATTGTCGCCCCAGGCGTTTTCTGTTCGGATCCAACCGCTCAGACGGTACTCTTTTCCCGGTTCGAGCCGAATAAACGCCTCGCTGACCCATCCTCCCGCGTTCTTTCCTTTCTTGTCAAGGATGCCGACACCGAATGTACCGCTGCGTGCCGCATTCTTTTCATACGAAGTCAGTTCCGGTTCCAGATTGTGATGCAGCCATCCGCTCGGAGCGCCATCTTTCCTTTGCTCCTCGAACGAGGGATTCGCAACCAGATTTCCGCCATCTGCTGTAAATCCGACAAGGAAAGCGGCAACGAATACCGTAGTATACATGCGAAAATTCATTTTTCAAACTCCTGACGGTTCTTTTACCGTTCCCACATGAGAAGGCGAAGTTCATATCCCTCCATCCGGAGTGTCCGCTCCGATATGTTTTCCCTGACCGGCAGGAGTGGAAATTTCCCTTCCGGTGTCAGATTCCGGCAGACGGCCGCACTCTTCTTATTCAGTACATATTCGCGGTACGTTCCTTTCAGCAATCCGGCAAGTTCGATTTCCCGTGTTCCGGCGCTTTTATTGATAATCAGGCAGGAGTGCCGGTTGCCGTCCTCGAAAAGATATGCTTCGACATCTGTCCCGGAGGTCACCAGTGGAACGATGGTTCCCCTGTACACTTCGCGTAATAGCCGGATTGCATGATAGACCGGATGGAGAACCAATCCGGTCCGGGTGAGCTGGCACGCTCCGAATCCGCCGTCCAGCGTGAAGAAGCAGAGTGCGTCGCCGCCGCCCAACGCAAACTGGCAGAGTGCGGAAGCGTACCAGGCTGCACCGAACATGGTACGGATGCGCGGGTCGGTTCCGGGCGGGTTGTGAAAACGCGGGTTGGTGTTGGTCTCGCTGACGATAACCGGAAGATCCTTTTGAAATTCCTGCGCCAGCTTGCGGTATTCCTCCGCCACCTCGCGGTAACGGACGGTCCGGCTCATGACGAAATCGGATGGAGTATCGAACGGTTCAGAATAACCGTACTGGTGATAAGAGAGAAAATCGACCTCTTTCAGATTTTCCCGCAATAATTCCCGCGCCCATCCGGTGTTCGGGTTGCAGGTGACCGGTCCGCCGATACGGATCTCCGGCATGATCCGGCGCAGACGCGGCGCCAGTTCACGGTAGATCCCGGAATAATAGCGGTAGCTCCATCCTTTCAGCTCCGTTTCATTGCCGATCTGCCACCAGAGCACTGGATGTTTCCGTTCGACGGCGTAGCGGCGCAGGATGGTTTCGCAATAGACGTAATATTCCTCCCTGATCCGGGGCCGCCAGTTCGCGCTCATGGTTCCCGGTACATTCGGGTCTGCCATCCAGATCGGTCCGCCGGGACCGAAACAGAGCATCGGCTCCGCTCCCGCCGACTGGATGAAATCGACATATTCGTCCAGTTTGGAAAAGTCCCATACACCCTCGGCGGGGGAAGGTTCGGCGATGTTGATCTGAAAGCGGACAAACGGTTTTCCCTGACCGGCTGCAGCCAGATGCGCCGTCGCCAGGCGGTATGGTTCATTCCGGTTGAATCCGAGTGAAAGTGAAGCGAGTTTTCCGTTGACCGGAACCGCTTTCACCGCCGGATCCGGAGCCGAGATGCGAACCGGCCCGGCGGCATCGACGGCGGACGTGTCTTTTTTCCTGTTCCGCTCTTTCCATAAAGCAACAACTTTTGGATCGTTGGTTAATGTGACTGCCAGAATCGCCGGAAGCGCCGAACCGTTGGGAGAGGAAATGGTGATGGACTCGATCTCCTCGTCCGGATATGGATTGACCCAGCCGGAGATGTAAATGCCGATATCGGCGCTGCGGTTGTGTCCTTTCCACGCGATTTCTCCGTGCATCGGCGTTTCCGGATTCCACCACGGACCGGTCTCCATCCGGTAGCGGAGCGGAATTTCCAGATAAAGTCCGGCCCGGCGGAAGCGGACGGTGACGGTCGCGACCGTTTCGCCGATTCCTGCATTCCATCCGCAACTGCTGAGAAAGAGCGCCGCCCCCGCCTTTTCATTGACTGCGATAGCTCCGGTATCAAGCAGCAGTGCATCCTGATTCCTGCCGCGCAATACCACACAGGAACGGCCGCCATTAACGGCAGGGTCGATGATCCTGAACGGCACGCCGGAAAAATTCCGGACGCCGGACTTGAAACCGGACATGTCGTTGGCCGGTCCCTGATCGAACCAGCCACCCCGTCCATCTCCGGCTGTTTCGTCGCGGAACCCGCGGTTGACGGCACTTTTCAGGTCGACGAACCGGAAATCGGTGTTTTCACCCGTTGCCGTGAAAGCGGCAAGCAGGGAGAAGCCGGCGATCAATGTATGAAAAAGTTTCATATTCAGTTTCCGCCACATATTCAGTTTCTGTCCCAAAGACTTCCATCGGGCGAGGATTGCGCGTTCCATCCGTTGGCGAATTGCCCGACATAGGGATCAAAGCGATTGGTAATCTGCTCGCCGGTTACATGCATATCCGCCCAGAGGATATCGGCAATCCCGGAGTGGCGGGCAAACAAATACCCCATGGAAGAAGAAAAGTTGCTGAGATTGCCGGATGGGGAAAGCAGCGAATACCCGGTTTCCTTGTTCGGTCCCTCGAACGAGTCAGCCAGAAATACGGTGCGGCTGGGGCTTTTGATCTGGCTGTCGCGGCATGGGATGGTGGTGTCCGCGGGCATGGGATTTGCGCCGGAACTGCCGCCGATGAAACGGTAGTTGATTCCGTAACTGATAAAATGGAATACGGCATTGCTCCACAAATTGTGATCGGTGTTCCACTGGAAAACTTCTGCAGTATATTTGGTAGCCTGATCAGCCGGGCAAAGAAAATTACCCGCTCCCGTATATCGTCCTGCAATCATCAATGCCGCCATGTGATAGCCTGAACCGGATTGCCGGTAGGACGGATAATATCCATTGAAGTCAACAGCGTATTGCGTGAATCCGAGACCGAGCTGTTTCTGATTATTGACGCAACTGATTTTCCACGCATTGGCACGGGCTCGCTGCAGCGCAGGCATCAGCATTGCTACGAGAATTGCAATGATTGCAATAACCACAAGGAGTTCTATAATGGTGAAACATACTTTCCGCTTGAAACCTGCGAACTGCATTCTTTTCATTCTTCCTCCATCCTTTCATTTTTTGTAATACATGACTGACAAGTTTCTCTTTATTTAAATATGTCAACGATGACATATTGTAAATAATGATATTATACTATAGAAAAAAGATTTGTCAATAGCCGTTTGAAAAAAAATCGATAAAAAAGCGGGGGCCTCCCTTGTTTCGGAAAGGGCGAGTAAAGTAATCTTACAAACGGAAAAAAGTGTTTCGTCTTGCATAAAAACGGATTTTGGCAGTACCTTTTGACATCTGACAAAAAGAATGTGGTTCTAAACCGGGTTCCCTCTTTGTTTGCAATGACTGCTGAATGATTTTTGCTTACTTCTCGCAAGGGAAAGGTCCTTGTACTTTCCCATGCCGTGGTAACGCTGATTCATGGGGAATATTACTAGGAGATATTCAATGCGCTGCGGTCAGAGTTTCAAAAGTTTGGATATGAAAGTTGCAGGACGTTCCACTGTTTTACCCATGCTTGGGAATGTTGGATTCGATACGGTGTTTCTCTGACTTCCGATGAACAGATTTTTCCCTGTTGGAAGGAACATCTGGCTGCTTCCTTGATCTATGTAAACTGGAAAAACCGAATCAGCCGCACAGTTGCTGCATAAGAGCGGACCATCGGGGAGTTCCGGGAAAAGTGGTGGATTTATTGTATCGCAATGATCACAGAAGGATTGGTTTTCTTGGTGTCGGCTTTGAAATACCAGACAAACAGAGCCTTTGGGAGGAATGGAAGGCTTTTTTCTTACGATGAAGCAGAAAGATTTGCTCTCAAATGCTTTTCTGGAATATACGAACGATCAGGAACCGTACATATCAGGCGTTGACCCGTCTGCTTCGAAAGAGTATTACTATTCTGATTTGTCCCTCTATTACGGAAGGGGCAAAAATTGCGTGGATTCTACAGGTTTTACGATGGAGAATACCGAAAGATATTTCTATTGTTGTCGGAGATTCTGTGTTCAGCAATCAGGTGAATCCAATTCAGCTGACAGCGATGCGTATGCCCTATGAAAAGATCGCGGAAAGCTGCTCTTCGATTGTGTAGAAGCAGATTCCTCCAAAGTCCGAAGTAGAGTATGAAATCATTGAGCGGGAAAGCGTTGGACCGGTTTCTGCAACGGAATAATTCGCTATATGGCTCGGTCTCTGAAAAAATGGGCTGCATTCTTCCGGGTGTGCGAGAAACAGCACCATTTCAGGGTCCAATGATGATTCTGCTGATCCAGCAGTTCCATATTCAAAATTATTGTCCACAGCATTCAGCCAGAGGATTGGAGTGGCGGCAGAAAACATCAAGAGATTCTAACAGGATCTGATAAATTTCAGAGGCGGTTTAGGCCGAGAAATAAAAAACGGGATTTTGACAGAACACAAAGTTTGTTTTCAAAATCCCGTATATACAGCAATCCGGGGAACGTTACTTCATCAACAGAAGATCCATGAAAAGCCCAGGCTTTTTCGTTTCTCCGATTCCCGGAGTCAGCTGAAGCCAGCCGATTCGTTCCTTGCCATTGTTCATATTTACAATGACATTAAATCGCATGGAAGCCCCCGCTTTCAGGCGGAACGGACTGATCGCGCGTGGAACAAACCGGATTTCATAGATTGTCTTTCCGGAATTGTTTCTGACCGAGGTTTCCACCTCTCCCTTCAGTTCGCCGATTGTTTTGTTCAGACTGTCGTAAAGGGCAAGTGACGCGACATTACGATAAACCATGGGGCTTCCGTTGAAAAGACCGATTGCATATTCAAAATCATCTCCATCGTATCGCAGGCCATCCCGTTTAGCATTTTTCAGCGGATCAAAGGCAACCTGAAGCGAATCCCCCTGCCAGAGGCGCGCCGAGCTTCCGGTTTCCGGATGGAACTCTGTTTTGTTGACAATGACCGCAAGATAGAGCCCCTCTTCATTCCAGGCGGTCTTTATCTCTGCCGTGGCGGCGTTATCCTTTGCGCTCCAGATACTTCCTGGGGATTTTATACGGTCGTCCGGACTGCGCAGAAGCGCTCCCGGGATCCTTTCCCATTCGGTCAGGGAACCGTCGATCGTGATTTTCCCGATATATGGAGTGAAAAATGATTTCAGGGAAAGACTTTCTTCAAAGGTTTGTCCGTTCAGCGTCAGATTCAGTTTTCCTTTGACTGGTGATGTGGAAAAACGGACCGGTGATCGGAACGGGATCCGCCGGGTTTCTCCCTGAGCGATTTCCGGTACCGTTGCTTTCATGGTCTTTCCGCCGAGCGAAAGACTCACTTCCCCCTGAAGCGCTTTGAGTCCACGGTTTGTCACCGCCGCCTCCAACGTATCGGGGCCGGTAACGAATACTTCGATGCCGCAGACCACTTTCCCATCATCGGGAATCAGGCGGAGGCACAGTTTCTTCAGGTCATTCTTCGAAAGCTTTGTCCGGAAATAGATCGGGGATTCCCCGATCTCAAGCTCTTCTGAAACCGGATTGCCCATGAGATCGTAAAAAGTCCCCTTGAATTCTGTTCCCGGACGGATGCGGACCGGTGCTCCGTTCCATTTCCAGAAGACGGCAATGCGTTCGTTTCCGTTGTCGAAAAGATAACACTTGTATTCAAAGCCGAGGAAAACAGCTCCGGCGCTTTTTGCGCTGTCTCCAAGAAGATCCGCGATGGTTCGCAGTCCGTAAAGGACCGGTTGTGGAACATACTCATACAGTTTTCCGGTCGCTCCCGTGGCGGTGAGCTGCCAGGAAGAAGCGCCGCCCCAATGCCAGAAGGAGAACAAGGTATAGACTTCCGCGCCGCCGGCATAGGCGGTCAATATCATGCGGAGATTGGTTGCAACACTGCTGCGGATATATGGTGTGATGCGGTTGTCGATCATCATCTCTTCGCTCCGGCTGCCGCATTCGGTTGCCCAGTGGGGCTTGTTGCCGTAGCGGGCACAGATCGCGTTCAGATTCTGAAGATCGGCATAGTAATCCGGCATCTCCGGAGCAGCACGGTAGGGATGCTCCGTAACGATATCCAGATATTTATCGCCGCCGGCCTTCAGGACGCTGGCGATGAAGGCAACGTCGGTTGTGCAGGTGGTCGGTCCAGCGAATTTTGCATTCGGAGCAAATTCCATAATGATTTCCCGTGCCGTCTTCAGCACCCGGATATATTCCGCAGGCGACATTTCCTTGTACATAGATGGATCCGGATTCTTCTGATACCCGTTCCAGATATTCGGCTCGTTCAGAATTTCATAAACGTCAATCGAATCCTTGTACGGCATGATGTGCTTCCGTATGGAATCGCGCCAACTGGAGAGATCATGGCGCGAAAACGAATGATACCGTGCATCCTTTCCGTCCAGCCCCAGATTCAGAAAGATCTGGATCCCGGCATCATGCAGCCCCTTGATTGAGGGGACTTCGACCGGATTCTTTCCCGATAGCTTTGACCAGAAACGCGCTGTGCCGATCCGCATGTCGCGGAAAAACGGAAGAAGAAAGTTCTCCGTTGAGAAACTGTCCGTATCCAGAGCGAGCCGTTTCACCGGACCGGTTTCCGGGCCGATTCCGCCAAAAAGAAATCCATGGTCGATGGTCTTTCCCTGTGCACTTACATGGAACAGAAGAGTCTGCGCGCCCCTGCGACGAATGGGAAAGGTGTATGACTTTTCCGCACAGCCCTCCGCAGAAAGAGCAACGGAACCGAGAGATCGCTTCTCAACCTGCTTTCCGAAATAGTCCAGAATCTCGCAGGAGACCCGGGCTTCGAGCGGCGCTTTTGTCGTATTGCGGATCATTAATCCGGCTTGAATGGATTCCCCGAGTTTCTGATACGGTGCATTCAGCACGCCGGAGATGGCAACAGGGGTGGGATTTTCAAACACGACTTCTCCGGCTCCCTGCCAGACGCACAGATCATCAAGCCAGGCCGTTTTGTCAACCCAGAAGGTTGGATAGCACTGGCTGTCCCCTTTCGCCGTATAGTTCCCGGTTATGCCGTCGACCGGTTTTCCGAACTGCGGAATTTCAAAACGGTACGTCTTCCACTCGGGACCGATCTCAAAAAACTTCCGGTAGCCGTGCCCGGTACTCACGGCAAGAAAAAGAAGCAGACGCGATTTCCCCGATTTCGATTTCGCCTTGAACGTGACAACCATGCGTTCGCCAAGCGTGAATTTTACCGGATTGAAGCGGAGCCAGTTCTGATACTTTTTTCCGCCGTCCTCCAGGCGGAAGGAATATTTTCCGGATGCGGCTTCTCTGTCATCAATGTGTGCGATCATCGCCTGTTTCCAGATTTCTCCGAGCCAGTCCCGGTAGTATCCCCCTTGCAGATTGGAAAAATCGCTTCCGGAGATCGCATAGAATCCGCGTTCCGCTCCGCCGTTGAGAATCTGGTTCCCGGAAATCGGTTTTTCCTTTCCCGGTTCGGGGAATGTGATTGATGCATTGCGAATCCGGAGGATTCCAGGCTGACTGAAGGTCAGACGCCAGGTCGGTTCTCCGCGTATGTCCTCCCGGACTGAAAAGCGTTTTTCGATTTTCTTCCATTGCGTAAGAATCGGAACATTTCCCCCCATCTGAAAATAAATTTTCCCCTTGACTGGATAGGAGGGGGTGAGAATCCCAAGCATCGGACGGTCCGCAGAGATTTCCACTGCCGCTTCCATGTTCCTTCCCGCATAAATAGAAGGATCGGCGGCTTTGACTTCCGGATAAATTTCAACAACAAAGATTCCGTATCCGCCATTCCGGTCTTTGGTGCACTGCGAAGCGTCGATGATCAGCGCCTCGTCTCTCAGTGAGGTGCGGACGACATTCATCGGTTTGTAATTTTTGTCTTTCGGACTCCAATGCCAGACCCGGGTGCGGAGTTTGCCATTCTGTTTGATCGTGTGGTTCTGCAGAGTCATCTGTTCCGCGTCTCTGGTAAAATCGATCTGAAGATCACCGAACGCGGAAATCGCAAATGCGGCCATTGCCGCTGCCAAAAAACGTTTCATGCTGAAACATCCTTTCCTGTTGGACAGTTGTTCTTATCAGTTGACCGCGGGCTGCTGGAGTACCGCGGAATGGTTTTGGGTGAGAAAAGAAAAATTCGGGGAGGTCGTCGAACCGGCCGGTACGCAGTAGGCTTCGAAAAAATCCCGGGCATACCGGTATGTGGAACGCTGGTTGCCCGCGTGACCATCGGTATAAAGTATATTGATTCCCTCCTGATGACGGAGATGCGGCATTCCTTTCAAACCGGAATCATAGCTTTCCTTGGTTTGATTGATAAATACTTTGGACATCTGATAATGTCCGGCCGTAATACCGGTCTGTCCCGGATTGTAATTGGAGGAATCGAAAAACATTTCCCCTTTCGAGGCCTGTTTCAGGCGGTTCGTGTGAATGAAGAAGGCCAGATAGCCGGTGGCCGCATGATACACCAGAGCGGATCCCGGTTTTCCTCCCGAAACTCCTGCATTGAGAGGTCCTTCCACCCGGCACTGTCGCCAGTATTGGGCATCGGAGTTGTTGGAATAGCTGCCGTAACAGGTCGTTGAGGAATTGGTGTGTTTTTCCGATTTGCAGGAGGCATCGGAATAGCTTCTGATGTAGGAGCCATTCTTCAGAGCGAGCAGTCCCTGCGATCCGAGAACATAATAGCCGTCGGAATCAGAAGAGTACTGGATTTGCGAGATCCCGAGCTGACTCAGCCGTCCGATACAGTCGATCATGCGTCCTTTTTCACGAACTGAATTCAGCGCCGGCAGGAGCATTGACATCAGGATCGCAATAACTGAGATCGTTATAAGGAGTTCAATAAGGGTGAAAGGGGTTTCCGTTTCGCGTTTTTTCATTGTTTCATCTCCTTATTTTTTGAACTGCTTTCTGTCCATTGAGTTCCTCCTCCGGAAAGAGAATTCGGCGCATCAGACGGCTTGCGGCAATTCCGTCTTTCTTTCGGAGCACGTCTTCAATGATCTCGGAATCCATCTGTTCCATCTTCTGCTCGAGTGTATACAGCCATGCGGCGCTTTCAGCGACGGCCTCCTGTCCGTCTTCCCGGTAGGGATACTGATCAATCGTCATCCAGCCATCGTATCCTGTCCGGCGGAGCCAGTAAAAGAACTCCAGGTACTCCAGCGTATGAACGGATCCGACTATCATGTCATCATCCCACAGTCGATAATTGTCGTTGATATGGACATGAAACAGCCGGTTTCCGTATTTTGCAAGCATTGCCACTGCTTCTGCCGGGTTTTCATATCCGAGCAGGGCATGTCCGTAATCCAGTACCGCTCCGCAGTTTTTTTCTCCGATCTCCTGAATCATCAGGAGCGTTGCTGCCGTACTGTTCACATAACAGTGACAGCGCGGCTCCTTGGCTTTGTATTCCAGTGAAAGGCGGATGTCGGGGCGATGACGGCAGGCTTCCCGGATTCCGTCGGCAAAGAGGGTCCGCTCCCGGATATAGTCCGCTTGGAACAGATAATCGTAGCCGTCCTGTCCGGGCCAGACCGTCACAAGGTTGCATCCGATCTCCGCGGCAAGATCCATCGCCCGCATCGTATCCTGAATGGCTTCTTTTCGGACAGAAGGATTCACGGAGGAAAGAGTTCCCTGTTTCCATTTCGCCTGAGTGAAATGATCGACCGCGAGGGAAACCGGTTTCAATCCGCTTGCCTTCAGCAACCCGCGAATCTTCTCAAACGACTCCAGAAGCTCCGGGGTCAGCACCAGATCCACACCCGACAAATACGGGATGGATGCCGCTCTCTCAAACAGCTCTTCCCAGGAATACGTTCTTCCGTATGCCGTACAGTAGCGATCCGAACAGGATCCGACATTCCCGAGAAAAACCGAATACTTCTCTTTCATTTTCACACCTCCTGAAATTTTTGATTTTCCGTTTTTATTATATTGCATTTTCTTATTTTTGTCAATATATTACCGTATGGAAATTATAATATAAAACATGGATAAAAATATGATTAATGCATTCTTGTTTCACTATAACACCGCAGAGGAGGACGAAAAGAAAGAGTTTCACATTCGGGGTATCGGTGTGCATGAGAAGATGCCGCCCGGGATGATCCGCCATGGCGATGATCATTATCCGTGGCTTTTCATTTTCTTTCATTCTCCCGCCATTGTCCGTACTCCGTCCGGGACGATGAAATGTAACCATTCCCTGATCGTTTGGGAACCGCAGCAGTTCCACGATTATGGAAATGAATCCTGTGAATGGGATCACTCCTGGCTGATTGTGAAGTCCTCTTCCATCCGTCCGCTTTTGGAAAGTTCCCCGCTCACCTTGAATATTCCGATGGATGCGGATGCCGGAGAAATTTTTGAAAAATATCTGATCCTTCTTCAAAACGAGTTTAAGCATTCCGCTCCCTCCCGCTATCTTCTGGAGCACTTTTTGGAACTCTTCCTGTTTGAACTTGAACGGATCCTGAAAAAGCAGTACATTCCTGTTCCCCGGGATCTTCAGGAGATTGAGCAGTATCTCAACCGGAATTTGGATCAGCCGCTCTCGATTGGGGACATCGCTGCACAGTTTCATCTCTCTGCGTCACATCTCATGATGCGTTTCAAGGAGTGGTATGGAACCTCTCTCATGCACTATCTGAATAAACGGCGGATGGAGCGGGCCGCACTCTATCTGCAGAACTATCCGTATTCCTGCAAGGAGATCGCGGAAAAGACCGGTTTCAGCGATCCGCTCTATTTTTCCAGACGGTTCCGGCAGTTCTGGGGTTGTTCCCCGCGCGAATACCGCAGACGAAACATTCCTCTCCAAAAACATGACACCATAACGGCACCATAACAGGAAATTTTATTGATAACGGGAGTTTGCGTAGCTTGTTGATTATGAATAAAAAAATGGTCGGGATAGCGAGATTTGAACTCGCGACCTTTTGTCCCCCAGACAAACGCGCTAACCAGGCTGCGCTATATCCCGAACCGAATGAACGTAATATACTGGCTGTTCCGAAAAATGCAAACTCAAAGACAGAACTTTTTATGCTTTTTATGTTTTTAATTCCCTATTTTCGTTTTTCCATTTGATTTTTTTCATTTTACAGCTAACAGTATTCCGTAAATAAAAATCGAGGAAAAAACATGACCGCTATTATTGGGTTTGAATCCAGCTGTGATGAGACAGCTGTTGCCGTTGTTGTGGATGGATGCAAAGTGCTGTCCAGCGCGATCGCATCGCAGATCGCAAAACATGCCGTTTACGGGGGAGTCGTTCCGGAACTCGCCGCACGGGAACATCTTACTGCAATACGGAGAGTCACCGATGAGGCTCTCAAAGAGGCCGGACTCTCTATGGAACAGATTGACGCTGTCGCCGTTACAAACGGTCCCGGACTCGTTCCGGCTTTGCTGGTCGGCGTCAATTTTGCAAAAGGATTTGCCGCGGCGTATCAGAAACCGCTGATCGGAATCAATCATTTTCTCGGACATATTTATGGCGTGTTCCTGGATCGGGAAGAGGATATTTTTGCGAAAAAAGAGCTTTTCCCGATGGTTGGACTCGTTGTTTCCGGCGGGCATACGTCGCTGGTCCTGATCGAAGCGGACGGCACGGCCAGTGTGGTCGGCACTACGCTTGACGATGCCGCCGGCGAAGCATTCGACAAAGCCGCGAAAATGCTGAATCTCGGTTATCCCGGCGGGCCCGTTATTGAAAAGGCGGCGCGGAACGGGGATGCGAAGCGGTTTGAATTTCCGCGTTCCCTGACCGGGGCGGCTGGAAAAGCCCTTGCTCCGGAGAACCGGTTCAATTTCAGTTTCAGCGGCGTTAAAACCGCTTTGCTGTATCATGCGAAAAAACTTTGCGGGGACAATACCGAAACCCTTGACGGTCAGGATCTTTATGACACGCTTGCTTCGTATCAGGATGCGATAGTCGATGTGCTTTGTTCCAAGGCGTTTGACGCCGTGCGGTATTATCATGCGAAGAGCCTGATTCTTTGCGGCGGGGTGGCTTGCAACGGGTATCTGCGCGAACGTTTCGAGGCGGGCGCCCCGAAAGAGGTCCGCACGTTTCTTGCGCCCCGCAAGTACTGCACCGATAATGCCGCCATGATCGCCGGGCTTGCGTACCGTTATTACCGTGCCGGAGAGTTCGCCGGGATGGAGCTTGACGCATACGCCCGGATCCCGCATTCTTTCCGGATTCCGTTCCGGGCGTGAGGGGGACGGCAGATCATGAACCGCTGTATCGTATTTGATCTTGACGGAACCCTGCTTGACTCCATTGCCGATATTGCTCTTGCCACAAACCGCATGAGAGAACATTTCGGGCTTGCACCTTTGCCGGAACAGACGGTCATGGGGTATGTCGGGCATGGTATTGCCCAGCTTGCGGAACGCGCGGTCGGGGATGCTCCGCAGATTGCCGCCGATGACGCGAAACAGGAGATTTTGCGTGCATACTGCAATGACCCGGTGGTTCGGACGACGCTCTATCCGGGAGCGGAGGACGGTTTGCGCATTTTAAGGACAGCCGGTTTCCGGCTTGCTGTCGCTTCCAACAAACCGCATGAGCTTTGTCTTCCGATCCTGGAGCGTCTCGGCGTGGTTGGAGAGTTCGATGCCGTGATCGGCGGCGGAAGATCCATTGCCATGAAACCGGCGCCGGATATGATCCGCTATGCGTTGAAAGAGACGGGCAGCGATCCGGCGCTGAGCTGGATGTTCGGAGACTCCGAGCCGGATATGACCGCCGGGAGAGCCGCAGGATGCCGGACCGCCTATGCGGCTTACGGATTCGGAAAGCCCGTCGAAGGCTCCTGGGACTTCAAAGCGTCGTCGTTTCTGGATTTCGTCTATCATGCATTGAAGAACTGACGGAGCGGGGAATGAGTGAGTTTCTGAAAGGAACGTCGTATGTCTTTGAAGGAATCCGGTTCTTCTACCGGACCCCCGCTCTCTGGAAATATTCACTGATTCCGTTTCTGTTTCTGCTGATTTTTTATCTGATTCTGTTTTATGCGGTGTACCGTTTTGCCGTTCCGTACATTCTGGATTTTCTGCCGGAGCCGCAGGATTGTGCGGTATGGCTGCGCTGGCTGATTTATCCGCTGCGCTGGCTGACGGCGTTTTCCTGTTATGCCGCAACTCTGCTGATTTCCCTGCTGACTCTGAGTACCGGGTATGAACTGGCGGGGGCGTTGTTTTTCGACGCCATGGTTGTCCGGATTGAGCGGATCCGGTATCAGAGAACGGTTTGCAGTCTGCCGTTCCGGAAGAATCTGGAAGATGCGTTTCACAGTGCGCTGTTTTCCGCCGGGACTCTGGTGATTGCTCTGCTGTTTCTGCCGCTGAGTGTTCTGCTGCCCGGCGCCGGGGTGCTTCTGATGGCGCTGTTCATCGGATACCGTCAGGCGCTGTCCTGTCTGTTTGCAAGCGGATTCAACCGCGGGTTGACGCTGCGGGAAATCCGGCGGCGTGCGGGGACACGGAAAATGCTGGTCCTCGGTTTCGGGGTAACGGTGTATCTGCTGTTTCTGATTCCGTTTGCGGCGGTGTTTCTGATCCCCGGATTTGCCGTTTCCGGAACCCTGCTTTACAACGGAGAGTTTGCAAAATAGACGGATCTCCTTGCAATTCCCGTCAAAAAGCTGTTTTCCGCCGATTGAAAAATCATGGTTTGCGGTGTACATTTCCAGTATCAGGAAAACCATAAACAAACTGGAGATTCACTATGCAGGCTTTAGAACGCAATCCGAAATTTCAGGGAAGAAAAGGACCTGTTGTCCTTACGATCATGGACGGGGTTGGCTTCGGCAAATACAAAGAAGGCGATGCCGTTCTTGATTCCCCCACGCCGTTTCTTCACAAGCTCATGGAAACGCTTCCCTGCACACAGCTGAAAGCGCATGGAACCGCGGTCGGTCTGCCCTCTGATGCCGATATGGGCAATTCCGAGGTCGGACACAATGCCATGGGGGCGGGACGCGTGTTCGCCCAAGGCGCGAAACTCGTTTCCGAAGCGATCCGTTCCGGCAAAATGTTTGAGGGTGAAACGTGGAAGAAAGCCGTCGAAGAAGCCAGAAAAGGCGGCACCATGCATTTCATCGGATTATTTTCCGACGGCAATGTGCACAGCCATATCGACCACCTCAAAGGCATGGTGGAAGAGGCGAAAAAGGAGGGCGTCAAAACCATCCGTTTCCATATTCTGCTGGATGGACGCGATGTTCCTGAAACATCCGCTCTTGATTACATCATCCCGTTTGAAGAGTACCTGAAAGAGATCAACGCGCAGGGTTTCGATTACCGCATTGCTTCCGGCGGCGGACGCATGAACATTACCATGGACCGCTACGGAGCGAACTGGGATATGGTCCGCAAGGGTTGGGAGACCCATGTCGCCGGAAAGGGACGTTTCTTCAAATCCGCACAGGAAGCGGTCGAAACTCTCCGCGCCGAGACCAAGGCGATCGACCAGGATCTGCCGCCGTTCGTCATCTCCGACGATGGAGCGACTCCGGTCGGAGCCGTCAAGGACGGCGATGTCGTTATTTACTTCAATTTCCGCGGAGACCGTGCGATTGAGATCAGCGAAGCGTTTGACGATCCGGAATTCGACAAATTTGAGCGCGTTCCGAACCCGAAAGTCTTTTACGCGGGGATGATGGAGTATGACGGCGACCTCCATATTCCGAATCATTATCTTGTCAATCCGCCGGAGATCAACGGCACGCTCGGCGAATATCTCTGCAACAGCGGAGTCCGTCAGTTTGCGATCAGTGAAACTCAGAAGTACGGTCATGTGACTTACTTCTTCAACGGCAACCGCTCCGGCAAATTCTGCGAGGAAAGAGAGACTTATCAGGAAATTCCCTCCGATGTGATCCCGTTTGAACAGCGTCCGTGGATGCAGTGCGCCGAGATTACCGACGCCGTGATTGCCGCGATCGAATCCGGAAAATATGATTTCATCCGTCTGAACTACCCGAACGGCGACATGGTCGGCCATACCGGAAACTATCAGGCAGTCCAAATCTCCATGGGAGCGCTTGATCTCTGCCTCCGGAGGCTGTACGAGGCTGTCGAAAAGGCTGGCGGCATCATGATCGTCACCGCCGACCACGGAAACGCCGACGATATGTACGAGCACGACAAGAGCGGAGCTGTCAAGCTGGACAAGAACGGCGAACCGCGCCGCAAGACCAGTCATTCTCTGAATCCGGTTCCCTGCATTATTTTCGATCCCGGTTACAAGGGCGAATATTCGCAGGAACTGAACACCGGGCTCGGCATCAGTTCGATTGCCGGAACCTGTGCGGAACTGCTCGGTTTTGTTCCGCCCGCCGATTACGATAAATCCGTTCTCAACTGGAAGTAACGCCGATGAACACGCCGATCCTGCTGGTTGATTCCTACGCGCAGATCTATCGCGGTTACCACGCCGTGCGCTATCTTTCGACCCCGGACGGCGTGCCGACGAACGCCGTTTTCGCCATGACGAAGTTCCTGCTGAAACTGCATAAGGAATATCCGTCGCAAAACGGCGCTTTTGTATTCGATAAGGGGAAGCCTGCGTTCCGTATGGAGCTGGCGCCGGATTACAAGGCGAACCGTCCGCCGATGCCCGATGAGCTGAAAGTGCAGATTCCGGTGATCCGCGATCTCGTGTGTGCATTCGGCTGGAGTCTGATCGAACATGAGGGGTATGAAGCGGATGACCTTATCGCCTCCCTTGCCGATGCGTTTCCGGAAAATGATGTGTGCATCTTTTCCGGTGACAAGGATATTTCCCAGATTATTGATCCGCGCGTGATCATGCTTGTTCCGAATCCCGCGGGGGACGTCGCCAAACGGGGCGTGGAAGAGGTCCGGGAGAAATTCGGGGTCGAACCCGCGCAGATCGCCGATTATCTCGCGCTCGTGGGAGATTCCGCCGACAATATTCCCGGAGTGGAGGGGGTCGGTCCGAAGACCGCCGCTTCCCTGCTGAATCAGTTCGGGACGGCGGAAGCGATGTTCGCACGGCTTGATGAAGTGAAGCGCGATACCCTGCGGACAAAACTCGCCGGGGCAAGAGAACAGTTTGAAACCAATTTGAAGCTAGTCCGGCTGGACGATGTTCCGCCGGAGGGTGTTGTTTGGAAACTGGACGATGTGAAGCGCTCCGAGCCGGATTTTCCCGCAATCCGGAAAATCGCGGAAAAAATGTCGCTGAAAAGTGTTTTGAAAGAGATCGACCGGATCGCGGGACCTGCCGCAGAAGAGGAGTCTCTTTTTGCCGTTTTCCCGGAATCCGGACCGCAGCAGGAGCCGGAAGAAAAAGCGTCGGACGGCATGACGCAGATGGATTTGTTCTGATGGCGGCGGAACTGATTCTCAGGGAAGGGCGCGAGAAATCTCTGCTGCGCCGTCACCCGTGGGTCTTTTCCGGTGCCGTCGCAGAGCTCAAAGGCGGGACCGTGAAAGGCGGAGACGTTGTGATCCGTGATTCCAAAGGGCGCTTTCTTGCGACCGGGGCGCTCTCTCCGGATTCCCGTCTTGTCGCCAGAGTCTGGACATTCCGGGAAACGGAAGCGGTTGACCAGGCGTTTTTCGATCAGCGTTTCCGTCAGGCAATGGAACTGCGCAGAACCGTGTTCGGAGAGCTTCCGGAGGCATACCGGCTTATTAATGCGGAATCGGACGGACTGCCCGGTGTGATCGTGGATCTTTACAACGGTTATGCGGTCTGCCAGTTCAGTTCCGCCGGAGCGGAATTCCACCGGGCGGAACTTGCCGCCGCGGTTCTCCGTTATGCAAAGGGGGCTTATGAACGTTCCGATGTGGATTCCCGTGTTAAAGAGGGATTGGAACCGCGCACCGGACATCTCGGCGGAGAGGAACTCCCCGAAACCATCGAGTTTATGGAAAACGGCATCCGGTACCGCATGAATCCGCGTACCGGACATAAGACGGGGTTTTATCTGGATCAGCGCATGAGCCGCCGCGCCGTCATGGAGGCGGCGAAGACGGCGCGGAATGTGCTGAACTGTTTCTGCTATACCGGCGGATTCGGACTCGCCGCCGTGAAAGGCGGCGCGGCGCATGTGCTGAACGTGGATTCTTCCGCGTCCGCGCTGGAGTTGGCAAGGACCAATGCGGAGCTCAACGGTTTTTCCCCGGAACAGTTTGAAACGCAGGAGGCGGATGTATTTCAGTTCCTGCGCAAATGCCGGGATGCGGGGCGTTCGTTTGATCTGATCATTCTTGATCCTCCGAAATTTGCGGAAACGGTTTCGCAGGTTCAAAAAGCAGCGCGCGCCTACAAGGACATCAATCTGCTGGCGATGAAACTGCTTTCGCCGGGCGGACAGCTTTTTTCGTTTTCGTGTTCCGGGGCGATGGACGATGCTCTGTTCGGCAAAGTCATTGATTCCGCCGCCTGTGACGCCAAAACCGATTTCCGGATCACCGGACTGCTGGAGCAGGGACCGGATCATCCGGTCGCCGCTCATTTCCCGGAGGGACGCTACCTGAAAGGGATCTCCGGGATCAAACTTGGAACATTGTAATCAATCATATAGGAAGACTGTCATCATGAAATTCATGGAAATGCTCAACAACGCGTGGACCACGTCAAAATCTCTCGTTTGCGTGGGACTCGATCCCGATCTCAGGAAACTTCCGGAATCCGTGCGTACAAAAGAACACGCGATCTTCGAATTCAACAAAGCGCTGATCGACGCCACGGCGGACCTCGTCTGCTGCTATAAACCGCAGATCGCCTATTATTCCGGGCAGTCCGCCGACGAAGATCTGCTGATGACCATGCGTTATCTCAAGAAGAATTATCCCGCAATTCCCGTTATTCTCGACGCCAAACGCGCCGACATCGGAGCCACCACCAATATGTACGCGCATGAAGCGTTCGAGCGGTTTGAGGCGGATGCCGTCACCGTGAACCCTTATATGGGAATGGACGCGATCAAGCCGTTCCTTGATTATGCGGAAAAAGGTGTCGTCGTTCTCTGCCGTACCTCCAACGCCGGCGCGAAAGAGATTCAGGAGATCAGAACCGCAGAAGGCATTGAGCTCTATAAACATGTCGCGGCGCTGATCGCAGGTCCGTGGAACTACAACGGCAACACGCTGTTGGTCGCCGGGGCGACGTTCCCGGAAGAGCTGGGCGAGATCCGCCGGATTGTCGGCGATACACCGCTTCTCGTTCCCGGCATCGGAGCGCAGGGCGGCGATGTGGAAAAGGTCATGAAAAACGGCGTGGATAAAAACGGAAACGGACTCATCATCAACTCGTCGCGCGGCATCATCTACGCGTCTTCCGGCGATGATTTCGCGGAGGCTGCGCGTCAGGCGACAATCTCCTTGCGCGACACGATCAACCGTTACCGCTGATGATGAATACGACCGGAAAAAACGCGGCGATCGTCGGGATCGGTCTGCTCGGTTCGTCGCTCGGCATGGCATTGAAAAACAGCGGCTATCTGCGGAGCGGATGGACGCGCCGTCCCGCCGTCACGCAATGGGCACTGGAGCATGATGTGATCGACCGCGGATACTCCACGCCGGAAGAGGTGTTCTCCGAGGCGGATATTCTCATCCTCTGTGTGCCGATTCCGCAGATCATCGAATATGCGGAACGTTATTCCCGCTTCATGAAACCGGGAGCGATTCTGACCGACATCGGCAGTGTGAAGACCGTTATTGAGGAGGCGGCTGTTTCCGCTCATGCCCGTTATGTGGGCGGGCATCCGATGGCGGGAACGGAGAAGACCGGGCCCGAAAACGGGTTTCCGACTCTTTATGCCAACGCGGATGTGTTCATCGTTCCGCCCGCTCATGCGGAAGAGGAGGATGTCATGGAAGTGGAGCGGCTCTGGCGTTCGATCGGCACGAAAACCACGCGGATTGATGCGGCGGCTCACGACGATCTGGTCGCACATACAAGCCATTTGACGCACATCGTCGCCAGTGCCCTTACGCTGAGTACGCTGGATGTGGAGGCGGAATCGAAAAAACAGCTTCGTTTCTCCGGTTCCGCCACGGGATTCCGCGACACGTCGCGGATCGCTTCCAGTTCGCCGCAGATGTGGCGGGAGATTATTGAACATAACACGCCGGCGGTCATCGCTTCCCTGCATACGTTTGCGGAGCGGTTCGACGCGATGGCGGAATTGATACGCCGCGGGGATTTCGACGGTTTTGAACGGGAATTCGCCCGCGGAAAAGAGTTGCGCGACCAGTGGATGAAGTATAAGAACTACTGATTTGCCGGAGACTGTAACGGGCGCGTGTAGAGCCGTGCAGTTCCCGGCAGACCATCTCCGATGGGAGATTTATTCCAGTTTCCATTTGTAACGGTCCAGCCAGCTGTTGCCGTGCTGGAACTGTTCCGTTGTAACATGCCCGTCAAGGCAGAGCAGAGCTCCGCGGTTTTCGTGATGGAAGATATTGGCCAGCATTGCAAGATACGCCGGATATTTCAGTTCGGGGCTGAGATAGAGGAATTTTTTACCGCGCATATCACTGGCGTAAACTGTTTTGCTGGTCTGGCGGAATTTGGTGATCTTCTGAGTCTCAACGGTCATATTGCTGTAGTAAAGACCGGCGACGGAGGCGTTGCAGGCGTAGCCGATCAGCGTCGGGCGGAGGAACTTGTCACCCTGTTTCAGCCGGAGCGCATCGGAAGAACTCACGTCCTGATTCAGCTTGTCCGCCGGGCACTCAAACATTTTCGGACTGTTTGCGATCTGATTCAGCAGTTGAAACCAGGTTCGGGTCTGCGTGTGCCCATCCGTATAGGCGGCGTATTCCCCCCACGGAATGAAGTCGTTGTAGCTTCCGGTGTAGTTTTGCAGACAGAGCCCGATATTTTTCAGATTTGAGACGCATTGGATCGCCTGTGCTTTGCTTCGCGCCTTGTTCAGAGCGGGCAGCAGCATGGCGGCAAGCACCGCGATGATGGAAATTACCACGAGGAGTTCTACGAGGGTGAACCGACATTTTGTTTTCATTTTGATTGATCCTTTCTATTCTTTGTTGTTGTTTTTAATCCAGTATGCACCATCCGAACAGTTCGGGGTTTTTCGTTCCTTCGATTCCTTTGAAATATTCCATGATGCGCAGACGTTTTCCGGCGTCGTTGTCGTTGACAAGGAACGCGAGACGGAAGCGCGTGCCTTTTGCAGGGGAGATTCCCAGTTCGGAGAACGGGACGGAGAAGCGGTAACGGGTGACGCCGCCGCTGCGGTTTACCGAGAGCGGAATGCGGAATCTGCCGGTCCGGCTTTCATCCGGAGCGATATGACGCCACGCGACAGCCGGGGCGCCTGTCTGTCCGGATACCGTGAACTCCGTCAGCCGTCCCCGGTCGTCGGCGATTGCGATCTGGATGGAATCGTTTTTCCAGATGGACTCGTTTCTGTGCGGGACGGAGTGATCGTTATCCGAAATTTCCGCATTGAAGATCAGATTCTGCGCATCGCGCCGCAGCCGGACCCGTGCGGAGAGATCGGTTTTGCCGCCCCAGCGCGGTGTCGTCGGGTCAAATGCCAGTTCCATGAGCTGTTTTTCGCTGTCGAGCGTAATTGCCGGTCCGGCGGTTTCCGTGATAGGAAGGGCGGAGGAAACGGGGAAGCGGAACCCGCCGCTGTAAACGGTTTTTCCATCGGGACGCGTCATAACGATTTCCACATGGCGGACTACCGGTCCGGGAGCGGTTCCGGCGGGGAGGGCGCACGGAAGCGTGATCCGTGCGGAAGATTTGCCCGCGAGCGTTGCGGTATGCCGTTTCCCGGTATCGTCAGTCAGCGTGCAGCGGACTGTTTTGCGGAACGGGTTGTGCAGTTCCCCGTTCAGCGGGGAATCCGAGCCGGGAAGCCGGACGGGACGTTCGGCGAAAGTCAGCAGGGCTCCGGCGGGGCGGACGGAGTCTTTCGGCATCCGGAGATAAAACGGAAGTTCCGGCGTGGGCAGAGCGGCAATGCCGTCCACCGGACGGAAACGCTGTTCATTGCCGAACAGGTCGGTCAGCAGAACGTCCTGTTCCGTTTCGAGACAGAGCGTATGAACGGTGCCATCCTGTTTCGGCCAGAGGACATGGACTTCTTCCTTATCGGAAAGGAACCGCCAGCCTTCGAGTTCCGGATGGAGTCCGGAAGCCCCGGCGGGGGTTGTATTGGAAAGCTGACGGATCAGTTCATTGTAGGCGGCAAACGACGGTTTGGGCTGATTGTCGACCGTGACCAGCCCGAAAGAGTCATCCGCATTCCGGTATTTGTCCCAGTAGTCCTGAAGCATGAACCAGATGTAGAATTCCAGATTCATCGCTTTGGAGACGGTGATTTTTTTCACCAGTTCCCGCGCCTGATTGTAGAACAGATGGGGCATTCCCTGATACGAGCGGTATCCCGCTTCGGTGTTTGCAAGAGGCTTCCGCTTTCCGGTTCCGGGAAGCAGAGAGAATGCCGCGTTCGTGTCGATGATATAGCGGCGGTAGCCGGAATGGGCGTGATAAAACGCGATGTCGTAGTAATCCTTCATATCGCCGTAAACCTGTTCCGCGAATCCGGGAGTGACACTCGGATGATTGACGACGAGTCCGCCTGTGCCGACTTTCAGCGCAGGATTTTTCGCTTTCAGGATCGGATAGAGCTGCCGGAGCGCTTCGCAGTACATTCCGGTCCGGTAGAAGCGGGAAAGATTCGGTTCGTTGATCCATTCAAAATATTGAATGGAGGGCATTGAGGCGATAAAATCCGCCAGGTGTTCAAAATGCTCCCGGAAACGGGCGGGATCACAGTTGAGCGGGAGAACGGTTCCTTTGGGCGTATCCGCATCGGGACGGGTCCACGGAGGCATCCCGCCGGCGAAATCCAGCAGGAGGGCGGCTCCGGTGGCGACATGCGGTTTCCACATTTCACGGAAGCCGTCGTATCCGGTCCGGGAACCGCGCACGCGTTCGGCGCGGCTGCCGTGGAATCCGGCGCGGATCAGGTCGATGCCGAGAAGTTTCATCCACGATGCGTGGAGCGTCGCTTCATACGGTGCGGTGTTGATTTCCTGATCTTCAATCCCGAACCACATCGGGTATTTGTTGAGACGTTTCCCGTTCGGCGTGAACACGCCCAGCCAGCCGAGATACGTCTGTTTCCCAGTTCCGATATCCGCTGTGAGCCGGACACTGTAAACGCCCTTGTCCCGGAACGTTCCGAGGGTGAATTTCCGCCGGAGAAAAGCGCAGGGACCGAGTTCGAGCTCCGCGGTCTGACGGAACAGCTCTTTTTCCCGGCTGTCCAGAACCTGAAGCAGCAGTTTCGCGCGGATTTTCCGGTTCAGTGCGTTGCGGAAGCGGAATGTCATTTCAGCCGCCGTTCCGGGAGGTACTGCAAGAGTATGATAGTCCGGGTGTATTGCCAGCTGCTGCCCGGGAGAGGAGGCGTGGCCGATATAAAAGAGGTCGTCGATCAGGATGTGTCCCGTCCCCGCCTTGTCCGCGGTATAGATCAGATGATCCAGCGCGAGGGGAAAGGCAAGTTTGGAATAGCCGGGAAAAGTGGTTTCGTCAAGTTCGACCCGGTAATCCCGCCAGCCGACGGTTGGAGAAAGCGGAACGGGTTTTGTCAGGTGCCGGCGGTTGAATTTGTCGAAGAAGCGGAACCGGAGGGAGCCGCCGTGCCCTCTGGTATCGGCGGAGAAAAGAATGGCGCGCGGAGTGCGGCGCATCTGGTACAGACGGTTTTTATGAAATGCCGCTTCCCCGCCCGGCTTGGCGAATGCAAAACGGAGTTCGCCCGCCCAGCCGTCATCCCGCCGGGGATCGGGCACGGAACCGAGGCTGAAATGGGACGGCGTGTCTGCGCCGGGAAGAGTATGCTTCTGTCCACCGCCGAGCCAGCTGGAAATATCGGCGAAATCGTCAAGCAGAAGACGGGAGGTTCCGCGTGCGGCGTCCGGTGCCCGGAATGGATCCATTACGCTGCCTTTCCTGTTCCAGGGAGCGAGTTCGTCCGGACCGCCGAGCTCTTCCGCCGTTTTCCAGCCGGAGTCGTCGAACTTGACATCGGTCCATCCCGCGTCCGCTTTGGTTCCGGAGAGGACCGTTCCGCCGCTGGAGAGCTTCTGAACATTTCCGCTTTCCAGCAGAATATCGCCGGAGACGATGAGCCCGGCGATGCCGATATGGTTGAGAACCTGCACCGCGATCACGTTCTTTCCCGGTTTCAGGTAATTTTCGATGTGCCAGGTTTTCGGCGGCATGTGGATATTCGCGGCGATGCGCCGTCCATTGACGTAGATGCTGCCGATGTCGTCCAATCCGAACGTAACCGGAGCGCTTTTGGCTTTTTCTTTCAGCTCGAACGAGATCCGGAAAAAGCGTGTGGTGTGCGGCTGTGCGGTTTTTTCGTGCCATCGCCATTGCGGAGCTTCCGCCGAAACGGCGGAAAGAACGGCCAGACAGAGGCATACGGACGACAGGAGTTTCATTTATGCTTCCTTTCAGTTGTCTGCGGGATGGCTGCGAGGGATCGGAACGAATCGCGCAGAATGATTTTTTCCTCAATATAGAGTTTATGGACGCAAGGCCCTTTTTCCAGATAGTTGCGGATGATCCATGCCGCTTTGCTTCCGATTTCCGTCATCGGGATTGCGACGGAGGAGAGCGGACGGGTCAGGTATTCCAGAAAACGGCAGTCGTTCCAGCCGCAGACCGAAATCCGTTCCGGAACGGAAATGTGCGCACGTTCCAGTTCCTGAAGAAGGAGACAGGCAAGGCGGTCGTCGGAGCAGAGATACAGGGAGAAATCGTCTTCATGACCGCTGATGAGTTCTGCGATCGCTTCGGTCGAAATGTTGTTTGCCGACAGGACTTTGCACTGATTCCGCAGGCCGTGTCTGCCGACTGCTTCGAGGAAGCCGGAGACGCGCTCCTCCAGACCGATGCTGTCGGAACGGAAGTTGAGAAACGCGATGTGCCGGTGCCCCCGCCGGATGCTCTCCTCCGTCAGACGGAGTGCCGCGAGGTGGTCGTTGCCTTTGACGAACGAAATCAGCTCATGTTCTGTTTTTTCGAGCGAGACGACCGGAATTCCTGCGCGGATCGTTTCCAGAAAGTGGTTTTCTTCGGTCGATGCCGGCTGTACGATGATGCCGTCCACCTTGCGGCGGACGAGATTTGCAAAGATCTTCCGTTCTTTTTCAAGATCGCCTTCCGTGTTGCTGAGAATGACATTGAATCTGTCGCCGAGTTCCTGTTCGACCGCCCGGACGATCCCGTACCAGAAATCGTTGTCGATGTTGTGAACAACGATTGCGACGTTGTTGGAGCGGCGCAACCGGAAGTTCCGTGCCTGTTCATCCCGTACAAATCCGTGTTCGGCGGCAAAGGAGCAGATTCTGGTCCGGGTCTTTTCCGCAACGCGCGGATCGCCGTTCAGCGCAAGCGAGACCGTCGCCGGCGAGACATTCAGTTTTTTTGCAATGTCGTAAATGGTCATAATCATATCACCTTATTCAACCGATTTAATTTTTTGAAGAGATTGTTTTTCTTTAGTTTTTCAATCGGTTTAATTAATTATAGCACAGTTTGAGATTTTGTCAACGGGGGAAATGTGGAAAAGTACGAAAAAACGGAGATTTCTGCGGAAATGAGCGCGGAAAGGATGGGAAGATGGAAAAATGCGGAAAGATATTTGCATTTTTCACAATACGCATGTAAATTATTCAGCTTTACCGGAGCCGTCTTGTGGATTCGGCGCCGGGTGAACCCCAAAACCTGATATTGTTAGGGAGAATCAAACAAAATGGGAAGACCAATGAACGTGGCTGTCGCCGGAGCTACTGGTGCTGTCGGCGTCGAAATGCTTGAGACCCTGGAAAAGAGAAATTTCCCGGTAGCCTCCATCAAACTGCTTGCCTCCGCGCGTTCCGCCGGAAAAAAGATGAAATTCAGAGGCGGGGAGATCACGATTGAGGAGATGAAACCGGAGTCTTTCAAGGGTGTGGATATTGCTCTTTTCAGTGCCGGTTCCGATGTCTCCAAACAGTACCGTCAGGCTTGCGCGGACGCGGGATGCGTCATGATCGACAATTCCAGTGCGTTCCGTATGGACGATGACGTTCCGCTGGTGATTCCGGAGATCAATCCGGAAGATGCGTTCAAACACCACGGCGTTATTGCGAACCCGAACTGCACCACCGCGATCATGGCGGTTGCCGTTTATCCGCTGCACAAGGCAAAAGGACTCAAGCGCCTGATCGCTTCCACCTATCAGGCGGCGTCGGGCGGCGGTGCCCCTGCCATGCAGGAACTGCTTGATCAGACCCGCGAGGTTCTCAATGGAGCGGAACGCGTCGAGCCCAAAGTCATGGCACAGCAGATCGCGTTCAATCTCTTTCCGCACATCGACTCTTTCCAGCCGAACGGCTATACCAAAGAAGAGCTGAAAATGGTCAACGAAACGCGCAAGATCATGCACATTCCGGATCTGATGCTCTCCTGTACCAGCGTGCGCGTGCCGATCATGAGAGCGCATTCCGAATCGCTGAATCTGGAATTTGAACAGGAGATCACGCCGGAAGAGGCGCGCGAGATCCTTTCCAAAGCTCCCGGTGTGATCGTGCGCGATGATCCGGCGAACAAGGTGTATCCGATGCCGATTGACGCAACCGGAAAATTTGACGTGATCGTCGGCCGTATCCGTCAGGATATTTCCCGCAACGACAAACGCGGACTCGAAATTTTTGTATCGGGCGACCAGCTCCTCAAGGGCGCGGCGCTCAACGCCGTTCAGATCGCAGAAGTCCTGAGCAGCAAGTGAGTCCGATGAGGGCGGAACTGCGGGCATTTGCCGGACGGATTCCGGCATGGATTTCCGCAGTTCTGCCGCTGCCCTGTCCGCTCTGCGGAAAAGGCGTTCCATTTGACGGTTCTCCGAATATGTTCTGTGTGGAGTGTCTGGACCGGATGCCGATGATCCGGGGAAAAGTCTGCCGGACCTGCGGAGCGGAGGTTGATGGTATTTTTGAGTCATGTTCCGATTGTATGAATGCACCGAAACCGCCGTGGACACGGGCTTATGCTCTTTTCAAATATACAGACGAGGTGCGGGACTGTGTTCATCTGTTCAAATACCGCGGGCGGACCGAACTTGCAAGACCGTTGTCGCGTCTTGCCGCCGGAGTGTTTGACGATGGGAGCCCGCGATATGATGCACTGGTTCCCGTTCCGCTTCACTGGCGGCGTTTTCTGATGCGCGGCTATAATCAGTCCGCTTTGTTTGCCCGCGAACTTTCCCGGCGGACGGGAATTCCGGTCCGCCGGTTGCTGAAGCGCCGGAAGCATACGCCGCGTCAGGCTTTTCTAACCCGGAAAGAAAGAAATTTAAATATTCAGGGCGCTTTTTCGCTTTTTGATTCGACAGCGGCGGAAAAGTGTAGTATATTATTAGTGGATGATGTTATGACGACCGGAGCGACGCTCAGCGAAGCCGCCGGTGTTTTACTCAACGGAGGCGCTGCACGAGTGGATGTTCTGGTCATCGCCCGAAGACAAAGGAATTGAAAAATGGCTTTTTTCAAAAAATCGAAATATTCGACACTGAGTGCCGAACCCCAGCAGGAAGAACCCTTGAAGCGCAAGGATATTCCGGAGGGTCTCTGGGAAAAATGCAAGAAGTGTGACGCCACTATTTTTACCAAACAGAAAGAAAGCAATCTGTATATCTGCCCGCACTGCGGTTATCACAACCCGATGCCCGCGCCGCAGCGGATCGAACTGCTGACCGATGCCGGAACGTTCGTTGAGATCGACGCTGATATCGAATCGGTCGACACGCTGAAATTTGAAGGCGTTTCCTCGTATACCTCCAAGCTGGAAGCCAATAAGAAGAAAACGGGTCTTACGGATGCGATCGTTTGCGGTCATGCCAAGCTCGACGGGCGTGCTTATGCGCTTGGCGTGATGGATTTCCGCTTCCTCGGAGCAAGCATGGGCGCTGTCGTCGGGGAAAAAGTGACCCGTCTCGTGGAATTTGCCACGGCACATCATCTGCCGCTTGTGATTGTGACCGCTTCCGGCGGCGCCCGTATGTACGAAGGTATGATCAGTCTTATGCAGATGGCGAAGACCAGCGGAGCGCTTCAGCGCCACGCCGCCGCGGGGCTGCCGTATATTGTTGTCATGACGCATCCGACGACTGCCGGAGTGACCGCGAGTTATGCGTCGCTCGGCGATCTGATTCTTGCCGAACCCGGCGCGCTGATCGGCTTTGCCGGTCCCCGCGTCATCAAGGATACCACGCAGGCTCAGCTTCCCGAAGGATTCCAGACTTCCGAGTTCCTTTTGAAGAAAGGACTCATAGATAAAATCATAGATCGAAAAAATTTACGAACAGAATTGTCTCTTTGCCTTGAATATTTCGAAAAAGCGAGTATAGTTCAAGGTAACAGGAAACAAAAAGCGTAATTGACTGAATTTTTGTCGTCGCATTGGACCTCGTGCGCTGAAATCCCGTGAACGGGTCAGACGGGGAACCGGGCAGCCATAAACGAAGGTTTCAGGTGCTGCGGGGTATCTGATGCGACGGCTCTTTTTTTGGAGAGAAAGGGAGCGCAATCATGAATCGTGTCGACGGCCGTCCGTTCAATTATCTTCGCAAAGTGAAAATCACCCCGAATTATCTGTCACATCCGGCGGGGTCTGTTCTCGTGGAGATGGGCGGGACGAAAGTGGTTTGTTCGGTTTCCGTGGAGCAGGGGGTTCCCGGCTGGATGCGCGCACAGGGCGTTCCCGGTGGCTGGGTCACTTCCGAATATGGAATGCTGCCCGCTTCCACTCATGCCCGCAATCAGCGCGAAGCAACGCGCGGAAAACAGAGCGGCAGAACGATGGAGATCCAGCGTCTGATCGGCAGAAGTTTCCGGACCGTGATCGACCTGAAGGCGCTTGGGGCGAATACCGTTTACATTGACTGCGATGTGATTGACGCCGATGGCGGGACCCGCTGTGCGAGTATTACGGGGGCTTCCGTTGCGCTTCAGCTCGCATTCCGTAAACTCGTTGAGAAAAAAGTCCTGCATAAATTCCCGATGCGGGAGAATGTCGCCGCGGTCAGCGTCGGCATGAAAGACGGCGAAATCCTGCTTGATCTCTGCTATGAAGAGGATTCCAGCGCTGATGTCGATATGAATGTCATCATGACGGAATCCGGGAAGATCATCGAAGTGCAGGGAACGGCGGAAGAGGTTCCGTTTTCGCGCGATGAACTCAATAAAATGCTTGACACCGCCCAGCATGGGCTCGAACGGTTGTTTGCGTTCCAGCGTTCCGCGCTCGGAACGGAACCGCAGAAGAAACGCGAGCCGCATGTGCCGCTCGGCAATATCGGAGCGGCTCTGGAAGGTCTGAATCTCTGATCCGCATACGATGGACCTGCGGAGAGAACTGACCGTCAACGGCTGGGGCTGGGTTCCCGGCGTTTATTTTGCGGAAGGGCTTCCGTTTGCCGTTGCCACCTGCGTTTCCATGGTGATGTTCACGAGCCTCGGCATGCCCAACAGTGCAATGGCGTTCTGGACGGGGATCATCGGGCTGCCGTGGAGCCTGAAATTCCTGTGGGCGCCGCTTCTGGATGCGCACAGCACGAAACGCGCATGGATGCTGACCGCGCAACTGGCGATCGCTCTCTGTTTTGCCGCGCTTGCTTTGACATTCCGTTCCGGTGCGCCCGACGGCTGGCTGATCGCCTGTTTTATCCTGACCGCGTTCTGTTCCGCCACTCACGATATTGCCGCCGATGGATATTACATGGTTGCGCTTGACAGCCACGCTCAGGCGGTATGTTCCGGTTTGCGCAATATTTTTTACAAATGCGCGATGCTTGCGGGACAGGGAGGACTTGTGATGTTTGCCGGATTCCTGCAGCGTTCCGGGATTGCGGAACGTTCCGCGTGGATGTGGGCGATGACGGCCGCTTCCGCCGCGATGCTGCTGCTGTTTTTCTATCACCTGTTTGCAACTCCTGCCGCAGAACATGCGGCGGCACCGGAAAGGATACGGGACGGGACCCGGTTCGCGGAGTCGTTCCGTTCTTTTTTCCGGCGCGAAGGTGCGTGGGCGGCTGTTTTGTTTCTGTTTTTTTACCGCTTTGCCGAGGCGCAGCTTGGCAAGATGTCGGTTCCGTTCATGCTGGCGGAGCGGACATCCGGCGGTCTTGGTCTGACTCTTGAACAGCAGGGGACCGTTTACGGTCTTGCCGGGACCTGCTGTTTTCTGCTTGGCGGTTTTCTTGCCGGTGTTGCGGTGTCCCGTATCGGTTTTGGACGCTGTCTCTGGATGATGGCGACTGCGCTGAATGCACCGGATCTGCTGTATTTATGGCTTTCGTGGGTTCAGCCGGGCATTGCTGTTTCGGGCGCGTGTATTGCGCTGGAACAGTTCGGCTACGGGCTCGGATACATGGCGCATATCCTGTTCATGGTGCAGTTCGCGAACCGGAGCGGTGAATACAAAACGAGTCATTTTGCGTTTATGACGGGGCTTACGATCCTCGGAATGACGCTCGTGGGGATGGTTTCCGGAATGATTCAGGAGCTGTTTGCACGGCTTGGCGAATCTTACGGTCCGGCGGCGGGATACCGCTGGTTTTTCCTGTGGATCTGCGTCTGTACGGTTCCAAGTTTTCTGACGGTCCGTTTTGTCAAGCCTTATGTTGACGCACGGTTCGGGAAGAAGGGAATGTGAACAGAGGACGAAGATTCGTTTTCTGCTGCCATCCGGATTTTCCTGTTTGCCACGGTCTGCCGCATTCGGTGCGATTTCTGAAAAAATGTATGAAAACACATATTTTTTGTACAATCTTCCATTCCCTTTCCGGAGCTTTTGGTGTATAATATAGTCAAACACCAAAAGGAGTGATGTTTTTATGACGGAAATGATGTTTCGGAAAAAGGTTCTTGCATGCTGGTTCGGCAAGAATATCGGCGGGACTCTTGGGGGGCCGTATGAGGGATTTCCGGAGTGCAATGATTTGACGTTCTATGATCCCGTTCCGTGCGGTTCCATGCCGAACGACGATCTGGAGCTGCAGGCGATGTACGCCGCTGCGCTCGCCCGCATGGAAAAGCCGGAGATCAACCGGGAGATTCTGGCGGACATCTGGCTTGAGCACATGAATTTCCATTGCGACGAGTATGCCGTGGCGATGCGGAATCTTGCGCTTGGGATCCGCCCTCCATGGTCCGGTTCGTATGACAATTACTATGTCAACGGCATGGGTGCGGCGATCCGCAGTGAGCTGTGGGCGTGTCTGGCTCCCGGTGATCCCGCGCTGGCCGCCCGGTTCGCGTATGAGGATGCCTGCATTGACCATGCCGGGGACGGGATTGATGCAGAGGTGTTTTTCGCCGTTGTGGAGTCTCTGGCGTTTGTGGAAGCGGATATCCGGACGCTTATTGACGCCGGGCTTGCCTCTCTGCCGCCGGATTCTATGCTTGCGGAAGGGATCCGCATGGCGTGCTCGCTGTGGGATTCCACGGGAGACTGGCGGACCGTCCGGGATGCTTTGTTCAGGCGTTATGCGACGGAGTTCAAAACGGATGTCCGCATCAATATTCCATTTACCGTTCTGGCTCTGCTGTCGGGAGAGGGGGATTTCGGCAAAACGATCTGCAATGCGGCAAACTGCGGTATGGATACCGACTGCACCGCTGCGACCGCCGGAGCGATTCTCGGTATTTTGAATCCCGACGGCATTTCGGAAGAGTGGCTGCGTCCCGTCGGGCACGAGCTTGTGGTTCGCGGCACCGCAATTCGGAATCTGACGTTTCCACCGACGATTGAGGCGTTTACGGACCAGATCCTTTCCCTGCGGGAGCGGATTCCCGCACGGGTGGAAGTCGCGGAGATTCCGGAACCGGACTATGTGCCGTTCCGGATTCACGCCGATGTTTCCATGCGGAAGAATCTGCATTGGTACCGGGTAAAACTGAGTGCGCAGGAGTGGAATGCCGTTCTTTGCGATCCGATCGGCGGAGCGCTTGATGTTCCGCCGGAGTTCCGTGGAGGCGGAGGGCAGATCGTGATCCGTTTCCGGTTCAGGATTCCGGAGGACGGGGAATATGTGCTGATGTTCAACAGTCCGACTTCCAATCAGGTTTACCTGGATCCTCCGGTGGATGAGGTGCACGATGATGAGCACATGCTGTTCGGCAGGCAGCGTCTGTTTCTGGAGACGGAGCGTTCCGGCGGAGGATTCGCGTGTGCGGGCCGTCCGGTGATCTTCAGCCCGACTTTGGGAGGAGCTCCATTGAATCAGTACCGCCGCCATCTTCCGCTGTCGCGTGGATTGCATACGCTGATCGTTGCTCTGGAGCCGCAGGAATTCGAGTCGTGCATCCATTGGGGGCTTGGAGTCGGCAAAGGAAGCCGCTTTCTTGTGAAAGCGTTTCAATGACAAACAGCAGTATACCGACGGTTTTCCGCCGGTATACTGAATGGCGGAACTGATCCGGAGATGAAACGGAGGAGGTTTTGGACTGTATTAATATTTTCGGGCAAATGGACGCAGATAAGCTGTTTTGTCCATGCAAAGTGACGGAACATGGATTATAATTATAAAAGAACCGGAGAAAGGAGGTTTTTTATGGCATTGAGAAAAATTAAATTCACCCTTGTAGAGCTCCTCGTGGTAATTTCAATTATCGCGGTACTTGCAGCCCTGCTGCTGCCGGCGCTGAACTCGGCAAGGGCAAAAGCCGGAAGCATCAACTGCATTTCTAATTTGAAACAGTTCGGGACAGCATTCCTGTCCTATTCCGGAGACAATGACGGGAGACTCTGTCCCGCGTATCTGAACGTTACGGGTGGAGCTTATGCGAATGCGTGGCATCCTTACTGGCCGTTTGCCGTAATGGATGGCGTCAAGGAAAAGCGCTATATTCCGCGGAAGTTGAGAGCGTGCCCGGAAATGCTGCAGACGGAGATTCTGAAATCGGTCAATTATGGAGATGAACTGATGGTGGAGCGGGTCCATTACGGGATTTGCGCCTCGTTCTTCTCGAATGCTATTACTCAGCCGTATGAGTCCGGTTTTCAGCTTTCCTCGGTGAAGAGTGTTTCGGTAAAGTTCCTGATGGCGGATACCTGGCCGAGTCTGTCGAACCGTTCTCGGACGAACGGACGCGGGAGTTTTAACAACGACGGCAGCGGCGGAGCGGTTGCGCCCCGGCATGCGGGAGCGGTCAACATGCTGTATGCGGATGGGCATACGGGAGTGGTCCGTCCGTTTGACACGCTGAATCCGTATAACGCATATCCGTTCAAATGGAGCGATTCCAAATCAATTAAGCATTTGACGCCCAGCGGGGCATGGTCAAAACTTTAAACAGAAAAGGAAGTTTTTATGCAGATCAGAACGATGATAGGTGTACTTGCGCTGACGTTGGCATTTCCCCTCTGCGGAGAACCGGTGCGCGCGAAACAATACGAGATGAGTCAGCGGTTTTCGCATCCTGGGATGAAGATCCGCAGTAACAAGCTGGCAAACTGGTATGTACTCGGCGAAGAGGTTGTGTTTTCCTCGGAAACGAAACTGCCGGAGACGGACCGTGTTCGTGTGGTGATGACCGATGCCGACGGTTCCGTTTATTTGGACCGGACGCTTTCCGCAAAGGAGTTCAACAGGAACGGATGGCGCTGGAAGAGCGATGAACCCGGTTATTATGAGGTCCGGTTTGAACGGAAAGGACAGATAAACGGAGTGATCGGTGAAAAATGGACGATCCCGATCTGGCGTCTGTCGCCGCAGAACAACCGTTATGAGGAGGTCAGCAGAAAGACATACGAGCGTACCGTACATTCGGTCGTGGTTACGCCGGAGAAGACGCGGAAGCCCGGAGAGATCTCCCCGCAGTTTTCGCTCAGCGACGGGCTCCATGAAAAGAGCATCCGGTTTGCTGCGCTGGTCGGATTTCACGGAATCCGGGTTCATACGGTGGATTGGGAGGCGATTGAGCCGGAACGCGGCAAATTCAACTGGATACGGCTTGACGCCGCCATGAAGATTGCGCGGGAATATGGGTTTCACGATGCGTTCTGTGTGTTCAATGTGTTTGGAGTGCCGCGCTGGGCGTCTTCCAATCCGCAGGGGAACAGGATTGCACTCGGCAGTCTGAAAAATTATAAAACCGTGATTCCGGAAAATCTGTCGGATTGGCAGAATTTTCTTGTCCGGCTGATGCGCCGTTATCCGGACGTGCGGAATTTTGAACTTTGGAATGAGCCGCATTTTCCGGGATATTCCGTATTCTGGTCCGACACGCCGGAAAATCATGTAAAGCTGATCGCCGCCGGATATGAGGCGATAAAGAAAGAGAATCCGGCCGCGGTCGTCTGGTGGGCGGGACTTTCCCGGCGCTATGCGGAGTTTTACCGCCGTTTTCTGGCGCTTGGCGGGGGAAAATATTTCGATGTTCTTTCCATCCACGGAACCTGGCAGAATTACAGTCTGTTTTCCGGGATTGAGCGGGAGGCCGGGATTGCGGTCAAACCAAAAGTGAATTCGGAGTGGCACGCGAATCTCATCAAACCGTTTCAGGCGTATTATCCGACCGAGATTCAAGGGGTGCGGAAAGTCATGCTCGGATTCCTTGATATGATCCGTCAGGGAGTTCCGCAGGTTTATTTCTTTACCCTGTTCAACAGCGGCGGCTGCGAGCTGGACGAACTGGCGGAGAACCGCAAAGCCGGACGGCATGATCCGAATGTATCCGGTCTGTTCCGGGTTCGGACTTATACCCAGCCGCGTTATATGGCTGCCGCATGGCATGTGCTGACGGCATTCGTCCGGGGGACGCTCAAAGTTCATGACGGCTACAGTTGGAACCGCAACGGGAAGGAGTGTGCGGCGGTCCTTGTCAGCAGTGATGCCGGTCCCATGCTTCTGTTCTGGGGACTTGGTGCGGAAAGCACCGCTCTGCCGCCGGAACTGCGGAAAGCGGTTGCCGGGGCACAGGTGGTCCGTCCGGACGGGCGACCGGTCGCGGAACCGGGAAATATGAGGTTGGCGCCGGATTATTACTATATCGCCCGCGGATTCGACTTTGCGGAAGTGCGGAGCTGGACCAACAAAGCACAGGTACTGAAACCGGATGAGGTATTGCGTCCGCTGAATCAGGAGGTCCGCGGAGTGTACCGCCCGGCTCCGCTGTTTGACTCTTCCATGGAGCCGGTCAATGCGGAAAGCATGAGGTTTCATCCATTCCGCAAGGAACTTTCCTGTTTCAAAGGGGCACGGACCGGACGCGTGACCGCAGAATTCGCAATGGGACTTGACGGAACCGGAATGGACCTGCTTGTCCGGGTCAAAGACCCCGTCCATCGTGCGGGAACAAAGGTTACCGATTTCTGGACCGCCGACAGTGTGCAGATTGCGTTTGATACTCAGGGAAAAGGGCGTTCCGCGGATACGCTGGAGTTCGGCGCTTCCTGGACGGAATCGGGTGGCGTGAGATTGTGGAAGACGCTTTCCCCGCATCTGGATGGAGATCTTCCGGACCGTTACACCGCTCCGAATCTGCCGGAATTGAAGTATGGAAAGCTCAAAGTTCTCCGCCGGAACGGTATGACCGAATACCGGATTCATGTGGAGCCGACGGAGCTTTATCCGTTCGTCTACCACAAGGGCGACCGTCCGCGGCTGGCTTTGCTGGTGAACAATAACGATGGCAAAGGGCGGGAGTCGTATCTGGAGTGGGGAAGCGGAATCGGTACGGTCAAGGATTCTGCGCTTCATGGGACGCTTACCGTTCAGCTTCCGGAAAAAGTGCTGATGCGGCAGCAGGACCTCACGCGGAAAAGCGGAACTTGCAGTTTGCATACATCCGATGGCGTGGTTCAGGTAAAAACTGCCGATACGGCGATGGCGGGTGTCAGTACTGCCGCGAAAACGGTTTCTGGCGGCGCGGAATGTGAAGTCTCGTTTGAGGCGCGCGGCAATGCTCCGCTGATTCTCATGGTTACGGGGAAAGGATTCAAGCGGATTGATCCGCTGAAAAGCTGGCGTCCGCTGGCTTCGGAATGGCAGGTTTTCCGGTGCCGGCTGGATTTCCCGCCGGAAGCGGAAAATTTCAGCTGCACTTTTTTCTTCTGGAAACAGAAAGAGAAATGGTTTGAGATCCGCAATTTCCGGGTTTCTTCCCGCTGATAAAAAAGATCCCGCGCCGGAAAAGAGGGGGGCAAATGCCCGGCGCGGGAAAGAGAAGATGCCGAACTGGCAGTTGCTTCCTCCCTGAAAACGCATGGCGGAGCAGAAGGTTACAGAAAAATGTCAGAATTTTCCGGTTTTGCTGTTCAGCAGGGGGAAAGCAGTTCCGCCGCATCCGTCAGGCTGGTGCCTTCGCCATATTCGGCAAGGTTGGTGCCGTTGCGTCCGTGGATTGCCACATCCGCGCCGCTTTCCGCGAGAAATTCCGCGATTTTCCGCCCGATTCCGCGCGAGGAACCCGTTACCCATGCTTTTTTGCCTTGCAGGGATGTTGAATACATCATGCTCTCCTTAGATTATTGCTTTTTGACGGGAACGGCGGTCGCTTCCGCGATCCGTGCGATCCAGAGGTCCGATTGTTTTTTCGGTGTAAACGGAGCCGCGAACGCATCGTCAAACCCGAGACGGTGCGCCTTTGAGACGCCGAGCGGATGATACGGCTCCACTTCGATCTCCTGAACATGCGCCAGAGTGTTTGCCAGAACGGCAATTCCATGCAGTTCCGCTTCGGTATCGTTTATTCCGGGGATCAGCGGACAGCGCAGATGCAGTGCCGCACCCGCATTGTCCAGAGCCCGGAGATTGTCAAGGATCAGACGGTTGTCCTGTCCGGTGAGGCGGCGGTGTTTTTCCGCATCGACGGTCTTGACGTCGAACAGAAACAGGTCCGTGAACGGCAGAAGCGCCGGATAGCGGTTCCGGGGAGCGTACCCGCAGGTTTCCAGACAGGTGTGCAGACCGTTTGCTTTTGCCTGTTTCAGCAGTTCGAGCGAAAACGCGAACTGTGCCAGCGGCTCGCCGCCCGAAAGCGTCATTCCGCCGCCCGAATTTTCATAAAACGGACGGTCCCGGAGCACTTCCGCCAATACCTCTTCCGCGGTTTTCCGTTCGCCGCAGAGCTCCAGCGCTCCGGTGCGGCACGGTTTTGCACATGCGCCGCATCCGGTGCAGCGGGTTCGGTTCAGATGATGAACTCCGTTCCGGAATGAGTGACAGCCGTTCGGGCATTTTTTTACGCATGCGCCGCATCCGGTGCATTTCTCCGCCGAAAACAGGAGTTCCGGCTGCGTCTGCCACGATTCGGGGTTATGACACCAGAGACAGCGCAGCGGACAGCCTTTCAGGAACACCGTTGTGCGGATGCCGGGACCGTCGTGAACGCTGAATTTTTGAATGTCGAATACGGTTCCGGTGATCATGCCAGTGTTTCCGTGGTGCGTTCGATGACGTTGTCCTGATGATGTTCGTCAAGCGAAACGAACGTTGCGGAGAATCCGGAGACGCGGACCCGCAGGCTTTTGTATTCCTCCGGCTTCGCTTTGGCGGCGATCAGCTCTTCGCGCGAGACGTGGTTGAGCTGAACATGCAGTCCGCCCGCTTTGAAATAGGTTTCGATCAGCAGAACGAATTTTTCAAAACTTTCCCCGTTGCGGACCGTATTTTCGTCTACGGTCAGGTTCATGATCGTGTTGCCGCACATGATGCCGGTGGGGTCCATCTGTGCCACGGAGAGCAGATGAGAGGTTGCGCCGTCGTGTTCTTTCCCGAATGCCTGGCCGCTGCCGAACGAGAGTGCGCTTCCGGCGACGCGTCCGTCCGGAGTGGCTCCGGTGAGTTCGCCGAATACGGCGAAGTGCGGATTGTAGCCGGTCAGGTTGCCATAAGTCAGCGGAGTTCCGAACAGATCGGTGCGGTCTTTGGCGAAACGGTAGATACTTGTGTGGAGACGGCGTGCGATGCTGTCGGAATATTCGTCGTGATTGCCGAAGAACCGTCCGTCGCGCAGAATTTCCCGCCGCAGGTCTTCCGCGTCTTTCCAGTCGCTGTCGAGTGCATCGAGCAGTTTCGTCATGCCGATGCGTTTTTCATCGAAGACGAATTGCCGGATGACGGTGAGCGAGTCGATGAGATTGGTTCCGCCCATGAAATTGACACCGCCGCCGCGGGCGAGTTTTGCTCCGCCGCGCGTGGCGCTTTCGGCGCGTTCGATACAGCCGTCCAGAAACAGAGAGCTGAGCACGTTGCAGTCGCGCGAACGGAGAATGTTGAAATGGTTGGAATATTCGAGCATTTGTTCCAGATCATGGAACAGTTCCTGCTCGTATATCGCATAAAAGGAGTCGAAATCGGGGCATCCGGCGACTTCGTCGCGGCGTTCCCGGAACGTGTTCAGCAGGGAGCGGACGATGTTGCAGGTATTGCCGCCGAGCGAGATTCCTCCCTGATAGGCAGGCTCGTTGCAGCCGACCATGATATAATCGCAGGCTGTTTCAAACGGCACTTTGTTGATTGTCATCAGGGAGGCGATGCGCGGTTCGTCGTTGACGAATGCAATGCGTTTCCAACGGTCGCGGCGTTCGTAATCCATCATTTCGCGGAGTACGCGTCGCGGCGTTTTTTCCGTCCAGCGCAACGAAACTTGCGGACGCACAAGCGGAAGTTCCATCATGGATTCGATGATGAGGGCGGAGAGTTCGTTGAAGCCGTCTTCCTTGTCCGGTGTGTAACCGCCGACGACAAAATGCGATTCCGCTCCTTTGTCATCCGCCCACGGGCTGTGCGGAGTGTGTCCGTGAATGCGGATAAAGAGTTCCTGAAGCAGTTCCTTCGCGTGTTCCCGTGAGAGTGTGCCGTCGTCGATCCCCTGTTTGTACAGCGGAAAAAGATACTGATCCGGCCGTCCGATGCTGTCGGGGAGAAAGGCAAAGCTGAAGTACAGGCACTGGATTGCCTCTTCAAAATTCCGGGCGGGGTTCATCGGGACGTTCGCGCAGTTCTGAGCCATTCGCAGCAGGGTGTTTTTACGGGCCGGGTCGCCGCATTCGTGCGCCTGCTCCATGCAGTACGCCCGGCATTGCCGTGCGCGTTCCCCGATTCCGCGGATCATCATTTCCAACGCCGCGAGAAACGCCAGATTATCGCGTCTGCCGAGAAAATTCCGCCGTGCGGCGTTGATTTCCCGGATATATCCGTTCAAGCCGAGACGGATCAGTTTTCCGAAGTCGGCGTTTGAGTGCTGCCACTCCATGATGCAGAGATTTTCCTGCGGTTTGCGGTAATAACGTGCCGCCGCTTCCCTGAATTTTGTATGCCCGGCGCGGGTAAAAAGGTCGGCGGGAACGGGACTGGCATAGAAACGTATGATGCCGATCAGTTCGCTGTCATCGGAGAGTATGACCGGCTGGGCAAGCAGATATTCCGTGAGCCGTTTCGCGATCATCATCGGTTCCGCGAGTTTTTCGTCAAACGGGTCGAACTCGACCGGAACGGATGCCGGGTTGATGTCTTCTTTCAATGCGTAGTCTGCAAGACGTTGGATTCGTGGATTCATGGGAAACCTCCTGTTGATTGGAGATAATATAGAACAGGAAATCCATTATTGGAATGTTATTTTTTTTATAAAACATGTCATTTTCGAATCTTTGTCCGCCGAATGCGGTACGGGCTGACGGCAAGGTAGTCCGTGCAGTTTGTCCGGAATCGCCGCATCTCTGACAATATGGCATAGAATTTCTAATTAAGAAGATCTTCCGCAATGCGTCGTCGCACCGGTTTGGAATTAGAGCCGTCCTCGCTCTGGATACCGCATTCTGCTTTTGACGTCTTTGCTGTATTTCCGGCAGAAAAACTGCGGTTTAAAGAGGTCAGATGATCTTTTACATTCGATAATCGGTCTATTTCCCTGTGCTCCAAGGCATCGGAGGATATCGCACTCTGCCGTCTTTGCATACTGGCCCGTTGTTCCCGCAGAATTCTCAGCCGTCCTTTTTCAGCAAGTTCAGCCTTTTTCCACTTTGAAGAATTTCTGCCGTTCGGCGCTTCACCATTTGCCGCAATATCAACACTTCTTTTTTTCAGTTCCGCCAGTTTCTTTTTTGCCTGCTCCAGATTTTCCGCGAAAGAATTCTCCGCGACAGCTTTTTCCATGATTTCGATAGCAGTGGAAAGCTCTTTCTCATTGGCGGCTGCTATAAGAGCCATTGTGACATCAGACTTGCTTTTCTTCTTCAACGAAGCCAGCAACTTTCTGGCTTCGGCAATATTCGCCGCTTCCGGTGCACTCTTTATCGCCTGCTCCAGTATGGGGATTGCCGCATTGATTGATCCTGACCGACGGGCCTTTTGAATTGCAGTCGTTATTTTTTTATTCCCGACCAGCTGTTTGTAACGGGCGATGTGTTTTTTCATCTTTGGCTGATCGCTTGCGGCAATCATCTCCGGCAACACTTTTTTTACACCATCCCTGTGCATAAGTTCAATTCCCCGGGAGTTTACTTCTACAACTGTGACTTTCCGGAGAAGCGCTCCGTCTGTCAGTTTTATGTCCATTCCCCATGTAAAAGGAATCATGAAAATTGATATTGCCATATAAATTATTTTGTTCATCATCGTTTCGCCTTTTCAAAAGTGTTTTCTCTCCATCCTTCAGAGTTCACTGTTCATCTCCGGAATCGGGCGGGGATTCCGTTTCCGTGTTATTTCCAAAGCTGCCATAACGCACCTTATCAACCTGTTCAGACTCAAACGTTCTCTGCTTTTGAATTTAACCTCCGGAAAATAAGAAAGTCCCCCTTCCGGAATTGTTTCCGGAAGAGGGGCAGAGGGTGGCGTTTTGTTACGTTCCGGGAAAACGGAAAACCGCTTTCCTGAAACGCCCGGTTCGACCAGTCCGGTTTCTCCGGGACTTCCGTTTCACCCGCGCCCGGATGAAACGGAAGGTTCTGTTATGGATACACCGTTACACAGAGGCGATGCCGAGTGTGGTTCCGGTGAGAGCCAGCTTCTTGCCGTTGTTGACAAAGTCGTCGGAACCGGCTGCGGCGGTAAACGTGGTGGTACCCAGCGTAATACTGCCTTCGGTCGTGTTGTCGGCTCTGCCGGCAAGCTGATTCAGCGTGATGCCGGACAGAGAAGTGTTCGAATAGAAATTCGTGGTCGTGTTGAGATCGACCGAGAATTTCCCGAACAGAGCTCCCCAGTCAGCGACATCGGCGATGGCCGCCGTATCGGTGACCGCCGTGGTCTGTGCGCTGAAGTCGTATTTCGCGCCGGTCCATGCACTGCTGTCGAAGGACACCGTGCTGTTGTTGAACTTGATGGTTGCATTCGCAACTTCAAATTCGGCGGCATAGCTGGTGCCGGTCAGTGTCAGAGTGCCTGTGACGTCAAAGCTGACGTTGTTCGCTTCCTGGACCGTGATATTGGTTCCGGTAACGGTTTCGGCAACTCCGCCGACGGTCCCGTTGATTGCAACAGCGCTGTAACCATTGGAGAGCGCGATGCTCTTGCCTTCGGCAACGGTGATCGTTCCCGTGGAAGAACCGGACAGGGATGCGTTTTCCACAACCTGGATGTCGCGGCTCAGAGCGCCGTTCAGCGTTCCGCCCTGAACTTCATACGAGACGATACCGCCTTCCGCAGTGATCGAGGCGGTTCCGCTCTTGACCACGATTCTGGTGGAGCCGGTGACCGTCTTCAGTGTGGTATCCGCACTGATGTTGACCGTTTCGGCGTTGCTGATCGTCGTGATGTCGCTTCCGGCGGCATTGATGTTCAGCACGTCATTGCCCACGCCCATATCAAGCGTTGCCGCTGTGAATTTGGCGTTGATGTTCAGCACGTCATCGCCCGCGCCCATATCAAGCGTTGCCGCTGTGAATTCGGCGTTGAGAGCAACGGTGTCGGCATATCCGGTGAGTCTGAGATCGTTGGCTGTGACCGCTGTGTCGATCGTGACGTTCGCCGCGACGTTGTTCAGACCCGGTTCAACTCCGATGGAGCCGGTCACGGTAAGTTCCGCACTGCCGGCGATCGTGTAGTTGAACACCGTTTCTGCCGCCGGAGCGTCTGCCTTAAGGTTCAGAGAGCGGACCTCGACATCCTTGTTCACCGTAAGGACGGAGCCGTTCCACATGGCCATGTCGATCGAGCCATCGCGATAGCCCTGGACGAATTCCTGACGGACCGGGGCATCCGGCTTGTTGTTTCCGGTTTCAGTGATGTAGTCATCTTCCGTCTTGCCCGCATTGGCGGGATCATCCAGCCATGCGTCGCGTGCGCTTTCCCAAGCAGAGAGTTGGGTGGGGTATGCGTCTTTTGCGGCATCGTAGATCGCCTGCAGTTCCGCATCGGTCTGTCCCGCGGCGTTGACATAGACGTTTTTGCCGTCGACCACTTTGTACAGCTTCGCGTTGGCATTCAGCGCACCGTCGAGTGTCAGACTTGCATCCGCACCGAGTTCGACGGTGTTGTCTCCGAGACCGAGATTGACGTCGGAGAGTGTAACCGCCGCGCCGTCTGCAAGGGTCAGAGCATTGATGTTACCTGCCGGATAGTTGGGGAATTCAACATCGGCGGTGTCGTAGGCGGAGATCGCCGCTTTGACGGAGACCGTGCCTTTGAACGTCAGATTTCCGAGGAGTTCGACCGGATCTTCGATCGTGCCGTTTTCCACGGTGACATTCTGATAGTAGAGCTGGGCATTGTCGCCATCGGCAACAAATCCGAAGCCGTCCGCGAATTTGACTTCGCCGTTCACGACCAGATTGCCGGAATAGGTGATGTTGCCGTTGACGGTGAGTACTCCGGAGATGTCGAGAGAATCGTATCCGGTCCGCTCTGTCCAGTTGAAGTCGCCATCGCTTGCGCCGAAGTCGATTCCGCCGATGATGGCGTTGCCGTTAACGGTGACGGAGTCGTTTCCTGCTCCGAGAGCGACGGAACCGCCGATTGCCGCATTCGTCATTGTGACGGTGTCGTTTCCTGCTCCGAGAGCGACGGAACCGCCGATTGCCGCATTCGTCATTGTGACGGTGTCGTTTCCTGCTCCGAGAGCGACGGAACCGGTGATTTCCGCATTCGTCATTGTGACGGAGTCATTGCCATATCCGAGATCGACAGATCCGGCGATAACCGAATTTTCGTCCATGACGATGGTGTCGTTTGCTCCGCTTGTGACGGTTTCGGCAGCATCAACGTAGGTGTAGGTATCCGTCGAGATCACACTTCCCTCGACCTTCGTGCCTTTGCCAAGAGTCAGCGTGTTGACCGGAGCCCCTGCCGGGACTGTATCATACGCTTTCGTCGCGAGTTTGAACGCGATGTCTCCCTTGACGACTGCGCCGGCATCAACGATGAACTTGTCGTTGTTCTGCAGGAATGCCGTATATTCGGCAAGCCATGCTGTTTCCGCTGCCGTCTTGGCCGCTTTTGCGGCAAGTTCGTTGCGGTAGGCGTTGAACTCGTCTTCCGTCATCTTCACGCTGGTACCGTCGGCTTTTACAACGGTCATTACGGCTTTTCCGTCCTCATTGACTTCCCAACGGGTCTTTTTGAGTTCCGCATTGAGCGTGACTTCATTGCTGTCTCCGGTCAGATCCAGACCGCCGTTCACGACCGAGTTCTTGCCGAGCTTGACGGTGTTGGCTGCGCCGGATGCAACGATGCTTCCGCCGATTGTGTTTTTGACTTCTTCATAATTGAAGTAGTTGTCTCCGGTTGCGTCTCCGGCGGCTGTGATCCAGACGGATTTGGTTTTGCTGTCGAGTCTGTTGGAGTAATCGCCGATTGCAACGGTGTTCTTGTCAGTCGCCGTCATGGTGATGTCGCCGTCAACGTTGAAGAACGTATCGGCTGCAACGTTGATCGCGTTTTCTTTCGCCAGAACTTTGACTTCTTTGCCGTCTTTGGCCGTCAAGACGATGTCGCCCATGGTGACGCTGGCGGCGTTGAATGCGCTCTTATAGGCTTCGGTGTTTCCGACAGCAATCGTGTTGGTCTTTCCGGACATCGAGACATCCGTGAATGTGCCGCGTGCGATCGTTTCATCGTAATCGTTGGCTTTTTCGTGACCGTTCGGATCGTTTGTCGCAGGACCGGAGATGGTGAGCGTATTCGTTTCGCCGATCATCGTGACCGTTGTCGCGGTGATCTTGCCGTTGACATCCAGCGTGTTCGTCTTGGTGAAGAGGCGGTCGCCGGGCGTGGTGCTCGTTGCACCGTCTTTCCAGACGTAGACGTAGGTCTCGGAACCGTCGGCGTTTTTCACAATGTCATATTTTTTGACATCGTCGTATTTGCCTGCGGCTGTCTCCGTGACATCCGGAGTGACGTTTGCAGAGCCCATCGTGACCGCTTCCGCAACCAGAAGAGCTTCTTTGGCAATCTCAACGGTATTTGCCGAATCCACTCCGGTATTGCCGTCTTTGTCTTTATTGGACATTGCGATTGTACCGACTTTCAGCGTTCCCTGATTGACGTTGAGCGCGTTGGTTCCCTGCGCTCCGGCCATGGTGATGCTGTCCGCTTGTGCGGTCGCGTCGATCTTGATGGACTCTACGCCCTTGACGTAGTCGAATTCTGGACCGGCGACAACGTTCATCGTGTTGTTGTCTTTGGCGGTCATATTGACTGCGCCGAGGCTGACGATACCGAGGTTTGCTGTGCTGCCGACATTCAGGGCATTGTTCGTACCCGTCATATCGATTCCGTCAACCGTATAGCGCGTGTAGGACGGAACATCAGCTTCTCCATCGGCCTTTTCGAACTTGCCGTAGACGGACATGGTGTTTCCGCCGGCGGTCGCCTTCATCGTTACTTTGCCGCTGTTCGTGCGGGTAAGCGAGAGCGTATTGTCGCCTGTTGTGGCGGTCATAGCGACCGTACCGTTGATCGCACTGTCTTCGAACTTCGCGGTATTGTCTACCTTCGCGGTCATTTCGAGAGACGGAAGAGTGATAACGGATGCGGTATCATCGCCATTACCCTTGATGGTGTTGGAACCGTTCTCCGCGGTCATGCTGACTGCGCCGCCGATGGTGGCGAGTTCCGCGTTCAGCGTATTGTTGTCTGCTGCGGTCATGCTGACTGCGCCGCCGACTGTGGCAAGCTGCTGTACAGTGTTGTCCTCATGTACGCTCTTTTCCGCATTCCAGACCTTGTTGACGTAAGAAGAACCCGCGATTGTCAGCGTGTTGTCCGCAACCGTGGCCTCTTTCTGCTCAGCCGTCATGGAAATGCCTTCTTTGAGAGCGGCATCGATGAGTTCGGCGGTGTTGGAGCCGTTGGAGCTTGTCATGGTGACCGATCCGTTGATCTGCGCCTGAATAGCCTCGGTTCCGTTGTAGTCGATTTCTTCCGGAGTTGCCGGAACTTCGCCGTTCTCGGAGGCTTTGCCCGTGACACTCAGCGTGTTGCCTGTTGCGGAGGTCATGGAGACATCGCCGCCGATGACAGCATTGTTCTTTGCCGTCAGGCTATTTTCCGCTTCCGAAACCATGGTGATGGCGCCGGTGGCTGCGGCTTTTTCCGTTCCGCCGTTGATTGCAACCGTGTTTCCAACTTTGGAATACAGCTTGACTTCGCCGACCGTGGCGGAATATTCGGTGGTGTTATCATCGGCATCCGTGTAGCTGGAGGCGTTGACGTTCAGGGTGTTGGAGCCGTCGGAGAGTTTTTCCCCGCTTCCCATTGTGACCGTTCCGGCAACCGCATCGGTCTTGACATCGTCTTCACCAAGGACGCCTTTGCCGACCGTGACCACATCGCCGACTTTGCTGTTTCCGGTCGTGATGTTTCCGGCGGTGCCGTAGACCTTGAAGTTGTCGTCCGCGGAGGTCGCCGAGGAGTCGATGCCGGCGACTTTACCGTTAACCGTCACATCGTTTTTCTCGTTTGCGAGGAGCAGATCGCCATTGTCGACGCCGTCGCCGTCTTCATCATACAGATCGGTGAAGATCATGTCTTTTTTGACGGTGACTTTTTCGCCGACGGTGACCTTGTTTTCGCCTCCCTGAACGGAGAAGTTGCCTCCGACAGTGCCTTCGCCTTTGAATTCGACGGTGTTTTTAGCCGCGAGCAGTTTGATGCTCGTGATCTCGGCGGCACTTTCCACATCGAGAGTCAGGATGTTTTCTTTGGTTGCGGTGTCGCGGTCATAAGCACCCATGGTGATGGAACCCGTAACGGTCGTGTTTTTGCCGACGGTCAGTTCGTTGGTGGCGTTTTCGCCGCCCATGACGATGTCGCCCGTTACGGAGACTTCGGCGCTTTCCACATTCCGTTCGCTGTATGTGGGATCGTGGCTGTCAACATCGGGCAGATCGTTGGCGATAACGCCGAGCGTCAGAGTGTTGACTGCATCTTTTCCGGTCATGCTGATGTTGCCGGTGTATGCCAGCTTCAGCGCTCCGGCTTCGACCTTGGACTGGTTGGCGGAGTTCAGCGTGATCGCGAGATCAAGCGTGTTTTCAGCGCCTTCCATAACGATGTCACCCGTTACGGTGATGTCGGCGCTGCCCGCGGTGATGTTCGCTTCGCCATTTGCATCCAGAGTATAACCGAGATTGAGCTTGTTGCTGTCTCCGTTCATGGTGATGTCGGATTCAACCGTGAGATTGACGTTGCCGACCGTGATTTCCGCATGATCGTGCTTGTTACCTTCGTATGTGCCTTTTGCCACAGCCGAAACGGAGAAGTCAAGAGAGTTGCTCCCGCCTTCCATGACAATGCCGTCTTTGCTGGAGATTTTGGCGTTGATGTCCTCAATCTCGCCGCTTTCTTCGGAATTGACGTCAGAGCGGTCCACAATTACCTGTGCGGCGTTGCTCTTGATCACGTTGCTGTTTCCGTGCATCTCAATGGAGGCATACTCTGCGGAAACGGATCCTGCCATATCCAGGTCGATCGTGTTCGAAGCAGCCTTATCATAGACGATTTTACCGTCTTCGACTTTCTGCCCGCCTGCCATGAGGATACCGTTGCCGGCTTCGACCTGACCTTTGACGGTGTTCGTTGCACCGAACATCGTGATGGAGTCCGCAGTGACTGTTCCGTCGATTTCGTTCTTATTGGAACCGGAGATCGTCTGATTTTCGCCTTCTGCACCGGACATCCGGAGATCGCCGTTGACGTTCAGCGTGCCTTTTACGGTGTTGCTGCCGGTACTTTCCATCGTAACAGCGTCCGCGGAGATCGAGCCTTTTGCAAAGCCGTCTTTTTCATCCTCTGCGACATTGATGGCGTTGACGGAGCCTTTCATGTCGAGGCTGCCGAGCTCCATGACATTTTCCGCGTCGCGGTTGATCAGGATGTTGCTGTCCGCCTGCGTGAAGGTTGTTCTTTCCTCTTCATGCCGCTTGTCGTTTTCGACAGTCTTCGTTCCCGCCATGACCACATCTCCGGCGGTGAACTTGCCGTCTTTGCTGTCGATCTTGTTGGCGTTTCCGAACATGTTGATTCCGGCTTCGGCTGTGAATACACCATGGTTTTCGATGGTGTTTTCGCCCGCGGATTTGTACTTAATGGTATCCGTGAGTTCCGATCCCTGACCTTCGTTCATTTCGACGCCGCCGTTCATGTCGAGCACGTCGGTGGCGGTGAAGGAGTTGAAGTTGTCGATCAGGTTGCTGTTTCCACTCATTTCGAGATCGGTTTCCAGCACGCCCTTGTTGTAGAGCTTGTTGGCGGCGGCGCTCTGCATGGAGATTGACGCGACCGTGTTTCCTTCGGCATCGGTAATCTTACCGTTTTCGCCGATGTTGATTTCCGTCGTTCCGGCTTTAAAGACGAGGGCTTCCGCATCGACTTTGAGTGTGCCGTCGATGTTGAGGACAGTCTTAGCCGCATCTTTCGTTGTGAGGTCCTGAATGGCAAGATCGCCGTCTGCCTTGATGTTGACGGTGTTTTCACCCGCGGAGAGATTCAGCGTTCCGGCAATGGCGTTACCGCTGCCTTCCACGTTGAGCGTATCGTTGCCTTCGCCCATGTCGACCGCCAAATTCTTCTGATTGACCGCCGTGTTGATCTTGACGTTGCCCAGCATGTCGATCGTGTCGTTGCCTTTGCCCATGTTGATGGAGCCGTTGACTTCCACGCCGCTGTTCATAATGAGGGTATCGTCGCCTTCGTCCATGTCGATTGTGGCGTAATCATAGAGTTTACGACTGCCGTTGACTTTGACGCCTTCGCCGAGTTCAAGCTCGTTTTCTTCTTTGTCACCGGTGATGGTGCCGAATACTTTGCCGTTCTTTTTGACGTAGAGGTCGGTGAACGGAAGTACATCAACTCCTCCGGTCTCAAACGGATTTTTAAGATGTTCTTCGAAATCAAAGCTTCCGGTCCAATTTTCGATGACCGCCTGCTTACCGATGGCAAACATGGCGTTGTCTTCGAGGAAGTTGACTTTTTCGTTGATCAACTGATCTTTCTGTTCATCGGAAACGACACCGTCAAAGGTGAGCAGGGTGTCTTTTTCGATATCGAACGTGAAACCGTCGATGCCGTCCGTGAACTGACCGTAGTCAAAGAACGTTTTAACACCTCCGGTAATTACGAACTTGCCGGAGCCGGTGATGTCGCCGGTGATGGGGGCTTCCCACGACTTGAGAACATAGATCGTGTTGTTGCTGAATGCGGCATTGCCCTTCAGAGTACCACGAATTTCCACGGTGTAGGAGTCGGCGAATTCCTTGTTTCCGTCGCTGTTGCCCACGATGATCCAGCTGAGAGCGGAGATTGTGAGAGAACCGTTGACAGTTCCCTCTCCGAGGGACTCTTTGCCGTACTGTTTGCCATTGATCAGCAGGTTGCCGATAACGGCGTTTTCAAGCGTCAGTTCTTTCTTGAAGTCGATCACGAGAGATTCATTGACGTAGTTGTCAATGATCTTGACGGTCTCTGCCGTGATTTCGGACGGAAGCGCATCTAGAGAGTCGATGCGGACGGTTTTTGCGTTGATCTTTGTTCCGGCGGAAACGATTCCTGCGAGAGTGACCACCGCATTTTCTGCGTCGATGACGGTATTTCCGGCGATTTCGCCGCCTTTGTCGAGCGTAACCTTGCCTTTAAGGGTTGCTCCGTCAACGAGAGCGCCTTTCATGATCGTGATCGCGGCGTTTACGGTTCCGCCGGTAAGGGTTGCACCGTCTTCCAGTTTCACTTCAGCCGCATTGATTTCGCTTCCGGAGATCTTTGCGCCCTTGCGGACGATGACGTTCTGCGCGTCGAGTCTTGAGCTTTCCACGCCGTTGGAACGTTTCGTGTAATAATCGTTGACGAATCCGTCATCCGCGGCGTCGAGGACATAGATGCTTCCCTCGGAGCGGACGGCACCGACGAAGTTCTGAATGAGCTTATCGCCGTTGACGCTGAGCATGGCGTTCTGGCTGAGGTAGACGCCTTTGAAGAGCTTGTCGCCATCGAGGAATGCGCCGACCGTCGTGTAGTTGAAGATCGCTTCCACACCGTCGGAGACGATGAGAACGTTTCCGGTGCGTCCGGTCAGGAACTTGTTGGAATCAATCGTGATACTGCCGGCGAGAACGATGGTGTTGACCGCGTTGACATCGCTGGTGATAGCGGCTGCAACGTCGCCCTTGAGGACCAGTGTGTTGCTGCCGGATCCGAGGTCAATGGTGCCGGTGATGGCCTGACCGCCGTCCACAGCGTTTCCGAAAGAGACATAGGAGTGACCGACAAACGCGCCGTTGGCGATTTCAAGATAATCATCCCCGCTGCCGAGGTAAATGGAGTTGACCGCGGCATACTGGTTGACATAGACCTTGTCGTTGGAATCCGCATTGCGGAGATCGAGGTTTCCGGTGACGAAGATGCTGTTCGGATTTTCATTGCTGACATACTCGCCGGGAACAAATGCCTGCGTTCCGTCGGGGAGTGTGATCTGATATCCGCCGGTAACGGTCGTTACGGCCTTCAGTGCGGTCCAGTAACCGATACCGCCGCCGGTGATCGTGCCGTTGAGGTGGATTTCGTTGGATTCCGCTTTTCCGGTGATGGAGGAGATCGCACCGCCGTTGACGCGGATCACGTTGCTGGAACCGTCTTCCAGAACAACGGTTCCGGTAACGGAAGCGTCTTTCTGAACGGTGAGTTCGTTTGCGCCGGCTCCGAGTTCGATGTTGGAGGTGACTTTTGCCGCCTCTTCCACATAAACTTTATCGTTGCCTTCGCCCATGCTGACAACGCCGTTGAGTTCGACGTTTTTCTGAACATGGAGGGTGTCGTCGCCAGAACCCGCGTCGATGCCGCCGGAGACTTTCGCGCCTTCGTGCAGAGCGATAAAGTCATCGCCGCCCGCGGTGCTGAGTCCGCCCTTGAGGTTTCCGGTGACGTTGATTTTGTCATCCGCGCCGGAAAGAACGACGCGTTCTTCCTCTTCGCCGTTGAATGTGGCGTTTGTTCCTTTGTAAGAGATGGAGACGGTTCCGTGATCGCGGACCTTGACCCATTTGCCTTTGCCCTTGGCGTTGACCTGCCATTCATAGGCGGAGTTGTAGATGAGTTCGTAGGCGTGTTTGCTGAGAGTTTCGCCTTCGTCATTGGTCACGGTGATCCAGTCGGTGCTGAAATCCGCATCCTTCTTGAAGTATTTGCTCTGGATGAGCACAACATCGACGGCGTCTTCCGTTGCGACCTTGACGGTGATGTTTGCGTACTGGACTTTTTTGTTCCAGGTCAGCATGGGGCTGGCATGGCCCTGTTCCACAACGAAGACGTACTGGGCGCCTTTCATGGTCTTGTGCTGGCTCTTGGTGAAGATGACGTTCGAGGAGCCGCTGATCGTGACGGTGTTGAACGCCTGGACGGAACCTTTGAATTCACCGGAATAGTCATCGAAAACGAGTTCGGATCCGCCGGTGATATAACCTTTCTGTCCGGTTCCGTAAACGGTGCCGGAGAAGTTGTTGTAGAGTCCGCCGTTGCCGGAGAACGTGACGGTGGCTTTTCCGAAGACGTTGGAGTTTTTGCCGCCCGCGTAGATTTTGGAGACTTTTCCGTTGGTGCCGGCGGAGATGTTGATGTTGACGTTGCCGTGTACATCGGCGCGGTCGCCGCCGCCGTAAATCGTGGAGACTTTTCCGCCGTTGTAGTTGATGGTGACGTCACCATTGGAAACAGCGCCATAGCCCGCGCCGCCGCCGAATACGGATTTGACGCTGATGACGTTGTTCAGATTGATTGCCGTGCTGCCGTTGACGACGGCGGAGCCGATATCGCCGCGATTGGCGATTTTGCCTTTTGCATCAAGGACGAGGGCGCCGCCATAGACGTTGCCGGAGACCTTGACTGCTGACAGCGTGATCGTATTATTGCTGTTGACAACACTGTTGATTCCGGCCGCAACCTGCTTGACGGCGGCGTTGCCCGCCCGTCCCGCGATGGTCGCGTTCGATGCCGTTACTTCCGCTGCCGGTTTTGTGGAACCGGTGATGACAGTGACTTTGGATGCCGCTTCGACTACGTCGAGCTGGGCGTCCAGACTTGTCCCTGCGACCGCGACCTGATTTTCGACGATCAGGTTTTCGGCCTTTTTTGTTTTTCTCACTGTGATTGTGCTCATTTACAAACTCCTTCTGTTTGTTTGCGTTTTATCACAAGTTGAACTGGTGGTTTCTGATGCAGATGATCCGTCCGGCGGAAATGCTTCCTGCTCCGGACTGATATCCCCGGCGTGATCCGTGCCGGGAAGCGTACAGCGGGCGTAATTCCCGTAATTTCGCGGTTACAGTGCACGAAAAACCGTCCAGACGGCAGGCGTTGAACTCCAACGCCGCCGCGGACGGTTTGAACAGATCGTGCAAAATAACCGAACAGGTGATACCGGGATTGAGTTCCGCCGGTTTCAGGTGGAACTCGGGGAATTCCTGAACGGGGCGGACCGTGATGCACAGCGTTGTGTCGGTCTCGTCAGCCGTGCTCTCTTTCTCTTTTTTTGCAAGGGAGAGCAGGGAAAATCCCGATCCGAGAATCGCCGCGGCGGAACAATACGCGCTGTTCATAGTGGAAACGGGAGCCGTTTTCACCGGACTGCAAAACGGGAACGGGGAATGCGGCGCAGCGATGCGGCAGTCGCATTTCCCGGACAGTTTTTCGGAGTACAGGTAAGACACGTTTTCCGTTTCCTTAGCTGATCTGGATTATTTGGATTTTTTTGCGGATGCGGGAGCGTTTTTCCGGAGAACGCCATTTTCCAGCAGTTTGTCGATCAATTCCTGCATGGAGTTGAATGCGTTCAGGAAACCGCTCGGAGGCATGATGACCCGAATGTTGGATTCCGCTGCCGGAGCTTTTCCATCTTCTTCCGGTTGGAGCGTGACGAAGTCATAGCGCACCATTCCGCCAGAGAAGTGGATCTGTCCGATTCCGTCTGCAAAGATTTCTTTTTTCACTGCCATACCTTTTCTCCTTTGATGTTTTCAGGTTGCTGGTTCCGTTTTTATTTTATAAAACTTTGACTGCAGCGCAGATTGACCGCTCTTGCAACAGAGGGTGTTTATGGATGTTCTTCAATCGCGATCCATCTGCAATCTGCAGTCAAAGTTGTTTCGAAATCAGAAATCAGAAGCGGAGAAAAACGGTGTTCCGGCTGCATGATCCGGACAAAAATACCGGCCCCGTTTTTGTGAGATCGCATAATATATATTATGTGACTTCACAAAAGAGGTGTTTCAGATGAAAAGAGGCTGTAAAAAAGTTTTGAAAATGAACTTGATGCACAGTAGACAGACAGAGATGTAAAAACGATCGTTTTAGAAAAAACAGTATACAAATAAGGAGGAAAAATCAGACGTGGTGAACTTGAAACAGGATCATATAATATATATTATGCGACGAATTATCTATAAATCTTTTAAGTCAAGTTTAATATAAGCTGTCATTTTCGGGATTTCAAGAGTAAAAATGATAAAATAACGGAAAAAATATAATATAAAGAGATTTTCTGCTTTTGAAATCTGTTTTTCCAGATCGCCAGGTTGAGGAAAGAACAGCAGAAAAGTGAGAGGTAAAAAACGTTTCCTTTCAATTTTATAAAAAAGAAGAAGCCGGAAGAATTACAATTATGATAAAAAATGAAAATGCCGCCGGAAAACGGAACGGAAAGAGACCGGAGACTGCGGATGAATCAAAAGCGGTGTTAAGTGCGTATATGCAATATTTTTTATAAAAGATTAATATATGCGGTTGACTTTTTCCGGAAAGTATGGTATAATATATTCAAGGAGGACGATTCATGGGGCTGAAGACCATTCCGAAATATCAGCAAATTCTGAAGGATCTTACGGAGAGAATCCGGAACGGCGAATTTGCCGCGGGAGCCAGGCTTCCGGGGGAGCGCGTGCTTGCGGATGAACTGGGGGTGTCCGTTATAACTGTCAGCCGCGTGATGAGAGAGCTTCAGCGTTCCGGACTCATCCGGCGATGCGTCGGTTCCGGGACGTTTGTTTCAGAGCGGGAAAAGAGCTTTTCGCGTCCGCGGATCGGCTTTTTTACGCAGTATGGTCCCCGGCCCGGCGATTACGGAATCAGCATCATTGCCGGAACTTTGTTCGCTTACTGGAGTCGCAGGGGGTATGATGTGGTTTTGCTGTGCGGCGGGGCGGAAGACTATGAACCTGCAATAGCGAGTCTTCAGTTGGACGGCATTTGCGTCTACAGTCCGCCGATGGAGTTCATCGCTCCGCTCCGGCGGCTGCGGGATAAAGGCGTTCCGGTTGTCGCATTGAGTTCGATCCTGCCGGAGTTGGCGGAGATCAGTTTCGGATACTCGAATCACCGTGTTCTGGATGCGGCGGTGAAATACCTGATGGATCTTGGAATACGCGATCTGGCGTTTCTTATTCCGGAGGGGACGGCTTCGCCTTATGTCTTGCGGCGGGAGGGATTTCTGCGCGCCATGTGGAAGTACCGGCTTCCTTTCAATCCCGACTGGAGCATAACAGTGCAGGAGCTGGAGCGGGATTTGAAGATACTGATGAGTGCGGAGCCGCGCCCGCAGGGGCTGATTCTCGGCTCCTGCAAATATGCGAAGGAAGCCATGCGGCTGCTGGAGGAATGGAATTTGCGGGTGCCGGAGGATGTTTCGCTTCTGGTGATTGATGAGAATCAGGAGACGCTGACGATGAAGCGTCAGCCCACCGTTTTCCGCGTGAATTTCGTCCAGTTGACTCTGGAGGGGTCTGAAGCGTTGAAAAAAATGATTGACCATGAGATCCCGGATATCTCGGGATCGCTGAATTTTGAATTCATTGATCGTCATACATGCAAATCTCATGAAAACAGGAAAGGGTAGAAAATGAGAAAAAACAGGTTCACAATCATAGAACTTCTCACCGTGATTTCCGTCATTGCCATCCTTGCGGCTCTTCTGCTGCCGGCGTTGAACAAGGCCAGAATGCGGGCGAAAAGTTCGGGCTGCATCAACAACCAGAAGCAGCTGGGGCTGGGATTTCAGATGTATTGCACGGACAACGCGGATTTCCTGCCTCCGGTCTCAAACGGTTCCGCGACCAGTTCCACGGCTCCGTTCTGGCCGAAACTGCTGATGGGGGAATCTCCGAACGGTACGAACAGCAAGGGGTTCCTTCGGGGGATGTATGCGACCAACCAGCTGTTTCTGTGTCCCTCCATGAACGGGGTCTACGATCTTGAAGCGGTCTCCGCCTCGGCGGGGTGGTGGACGGATCATCCGCATTACGGGATCAACAGTCTGCTGTATCCGAATGACGGCAAGCTGAGTTCTCTCAAGAGCGGGGCAATCCGCAATCCGGCGCGGAAACTGCTTGCCGCCGATGTCTGGAAAAGGAAATCCGGCGGTGGAAATGAGGTCGACACCGGGTATTTCCGTTGGCAGAATAATGTGGACGAAACCAACGGCGGATATGGCAATATCGCCGGACGGCATCTCCTGTCCGCTCAGGCGCTGTATCTGGACGGACATGTGAATTCGCATCGCATTTCCAATCCCGAACATCCATTCGGGAGCGGAATTTTCTGCAATATAGAAGCGAATAAACCCTATCACCGCTGGAATTATTAAAATGATGAGATTCTTTCTGATTCTGCTCGGATGTGCCGCAGGGTGCATAGCTGCCGATGATTTTGAAACGCTCCGCATAAACTGGCTGTCGCAGAATTTTTCCGTTCCGCCCCGGAGCGCGGAAGTTCAGAAAGTTTTGACATCCGTTCGTCCGGACGGCACGTTTGCGGATGTGAATTATCAAGACCGCGACGGCGGGCGCTGGGACCTGCGCCGTCATTGGAAAAAATTGGAGATTCTGGCGCATGCGTATCATGCGGGAGTGCTTCCCGAACGGTCCGGCGAGATTCGCGCCGCCGTTATCCGCGGCATTGAGCACTGGGCGGCAAAGGGATATGTCTGTCCGAACTGGTGGTACAATGAAATCGGAATTCCCATGATGTCCGCCCGGGTTCTGCTCGGCATGGGCGGCGCGGTTCCGGAAGAGGTTCGTGCAAAGTTCCGTCCGATTCTGGACCGGTCGAAGATTGGCTGGACAGCCCTCAACCGCCTGCATCTGGCTGCGATTCAATTCTACAAAGCGGTGATTTACCGTGACGGAGCGATGCTGACCGAAGCCAGAAATATTATTCTGGAAGAACTTGCGGCTGTTCCGAAAACGCGTGAAGGATTGCAGCGGGACTGGAGTTTTCATCAGCACGGCCCCATGCTCCAGTTCGGAAATTACGGCCTCGCTTTTCTTGCGACCGGAATCGACTGGTCCGAAATCATGAATGGCACGAAATACGCGGTCCCGGCGGAAAAACGGCGTCTGCTGCTCGATTACTTCAACGAGGGGATGCGCTGGGTGATTTACCGGGATGTCTTTGATTTTTCCGCCTGCGGCCGCCAGATTACCGACAACGCACAGATTGAAAAGGCGAAAGCTGTTCGGCGGCTGCTCCTTTCCCGGTTCATATTTCCCGATTCCGCCGGGGAAAACGCGGTCCGGGAATGGTACCGGAACGGACAGGTTCTGGAGGGGAACCGGATGTTTTTCCGCAGCGATTATCTGATCCATCGCCGGAAGAACCTGTTTTTCTCCGTCAAGATGTGTTCCGCCCGGGTCCGCGGCAGCGAATCGACGAATCATGAAAACGAGCTTGGAAGACATTCGGCGGGCGGACTGGCGCTTTTTCTCCGTTCCGGAGGCGAGTACCTGAAATGCATGCCTCTCTGGAACTGGCGGCGTCTGCCGGGTGTCACGGCGCTTCAGGATGATTCCAGTCTGCGCTCTCCCGACTCTTATTATTACAACCGGGCGGCATTTGCCGGCGGGGTCTCCGACGGCAGGAACGGGGCTGCGGTTCTGCGCCTTGAAACGTCCGGGCTTGCCGCCGACAAGACTTTTTTCTGTTTCGACGATTTCATTTATCTCCGAACCTCCGGAATTCGGAACGGGACGGCGTATCCGGTCAATACCGGCGTGGATTCCCGCTGGTGCCGCGGACCGGTCACCGTCCATTTTGCCGACGGATCGGTGCGGACGCTTGCCGACGGAGTTTTCGCCCTTCCGGGGGTTTTGTCTCTGGAGCATGACGGCATGGCTTACCGTTTCCCCGGCGGAGCAGATCTGAAAGTGGAAATCGCCGTTCGTTCCGGAGATTGGAAGAAGATCCATCCATCGTATCCGCTCCGGAAAGTTTCGGGGAAGATGCTGACGATCTGGTTCGATCATTCGGACGGAACGAAAGAGGCGGAATGGATTCTGGAAGCCGTGCCCGGAGCTTCGCGCGGACTGCGCCTGCTGAACGGACCTTCGCTGCATGCGGCTTTCTCTCCCGCGGAGAAACTTGCATTCGCGGTCTTCTTTGCCCCGGGACGTGTGGAAATTCCTGATGCGGGCGTATTGGAACTTGACCAGCCGGCAGCCGCTTTATTCCGTGACGGCAAGTGGTTTTTTGCGGATCCCGCGCAGTCCCTCAAATTTTTAACGGGACGCTGGAACGGGCGTTCTTTCCGTGTCGTTCTGCCGAAAGGAGATTTCACGGGACAGACCTGCCGCGCGGAGTGGTTCCTGCCGGAAAACGTTTCCAATCCAACAGAATGATGATGAAAATGCCGCCGGAAAACCGGCGGCGGAAAGAAGAATCAGGAGTTTTCCCGGTTTGGAAGTTCGATGATAAACGTGGAACCGCGGTCCGGCGCGGATTCCAGACGGACTTTGCCGTGGTGGGCGAGCGCAATGTGCTTGACGATCGCCAGACCGAGACCGGTACCGCCGAGTTTGCGGCTGCGGGCTTTGTCGACGCGGTAGAAGCGTTCAAAGATGCGTTCATGCTCGGAGGCAGGGATGCCGCAGCCGTTGTCGCAGACGCCGATCACGATGTATGCGCCGTTGACGGAGCCGATGACCCGCACCGTTCCGCCCGCCGGACTGTATTTCACCGCGTTGTCCACAAGGTTTACGACCGCCTGTTCCAACAGGGAGGCGTCGGCGGTAACGGTAATGTCATCCCGGCATTCCAGAGCCAGTTTCACATTTGCCGTTTCCGCGCGGCTGTGGCAGAGTTCGACGGCTGTTTTCAATATTCCGGCGAGATTTTCTTCCTGAAATGTGAAGAGCGATTCCAGAGACGTTGTGCCGGACTCCAGCGCGGAAAGGCTCAGAACGTCGCCGACGAGATCGGAGAGCCGGTCGGCATGGCGACTGATGATCTCCAGAAATTTGCGCAGCGGCGGGGGAAACGCGTCTTCTTCCGCGGTGAGAGTTTCGATTGACGTCTTGATCGCGGTGATCGGAGTTTTGATCTCGTGGGAGACGTTGGCGACGAAGTCGCGGCGCATTTCTTCCAGTTTGCGCATGCGGGTGATGTCGCGGATCACGACGACCGCGCCGGAGGGCAGACCGGTTTCCGTGTCCATCATGATCGAACCGCGCAGGATGAGGAGTCGTTTTTCGCCTGCATCCCATTCAATTTCCGCTTCGTCGGGATCCCGGTCCGCCAGAAGTTTTTCCACGAACGCCTGCATGTTCGGGTTGCGGAGCACTTCATACAACGTATGTCCCTCAACAGAATCCATTTCCAGACCGAGGATTTCCAACGCTGCTTTGTTGACAATGATCATCCGCAGCTCCGGATCGACCGCGATTACGCCTTCGGACATGGAGCCGAGAATCGTGGAAAGTTCGTTTTTGCGGCTTGTGATGTCGCTGATCCGCAGTTTCAGCTGAACGGCAAGAGAATTCACCGACTCCGCCAGAGCGTTGACCTCTTCGACCGGGCCGGCTGCCGGAATCCGTTTGTCCAGATTTCCTTCCGCCATTTGAACGACCGATTTACGGACCTCTTCCAGCGGACGGCTCAGACGGCGCGAGATCCAGAGTCCGAGGCACATTGCGATCAGAGCCAGGAATGCGGCAAAAAGCAGCAGTTTGAATCTCAGGGCACCGATATTCGTATCCACTACTGCCAGCGGAAGAGAGAGACGGAACGCGCCGATGACTTTGCCGTCCGGCCCGGTCAGCGGGCAGGCGACATAGATCATCTCTTTCATAAGAGTGGAACTGTACCGGAGTACGGAATTGGAGTGCCGCTCCGTCAGAGCGCGTTTCAGTTCCGGCCGTTCTTCGTGAGAGGGCATGGTCGTGTAATCGCCGTCGGAATCGAAACGGACTTTGCCGTCGGGGCTGATGACGGTCAGCCGAGTGTCGGAATCTTTTGCGGTTGTTTCGCAGAACCGGATGAAATCCGGCGAGGAGAGTTTTTCGAGGATGACCGGTTTCAGAATTGTGGCGCGCTGCATAACTTCGGCGCGGACCGTATCCATGTAGAACTCCCGGAAGATACGGGTGGCAAATTCCGCTGTCGGAATGATCGTCAGCGCAATCAGGAACAGAAATGCCGGATAGATCTGAAAGAAAAGACGTTTTCCCATAGCAGGCTCCCGTTACATATTTTTGAATTTGTAGCCGACGCCGCGGACGGTTTCGATGAGGTCGGCGTCTCCGAGTTTTTTCCGGAGTCCGACAATCTGGACATCGACCGCACGTTCGGTGACGGGGTAATCGGATCCTTTGATCTCGTTGACGATGCGGCTCCGGCTGTAGACCCAGCCGGGGCGTTTGGCGAGGAGGCGCAGTATCTCAAATTCCGTGAATGTGAGATCCAGCGGTTTACCGTTGATGGAGGCTTCGCGGCGACCGAGATCCAGCAGGAACGTGCCGCGGCGGATCACTTCGCCCGCTTCGCTGTCCGTCTCTCCGGCTGTGCGGCGGAGCAGGGCGCGCAACCGCGCCACAAGAACCTTGGTGCTGAACGGTTTCGGCACATAGTCATCGGCTCCGACTTCGAGCCCGGAAACCACATCCGCTTCTTCGCCTTTGGCGGTCATCATGATGATGGGAATGGTGCGGGTGTCGGGGTTTTTCCGGAGCTCCCGGCAGACTTCGATTCCGTCCACGCCGGGAAGCATCAGGTCCAGCAGAATACCGTCGGGGCGGATTGCAACGGCCCGTTCGATCGCTTCTTCGCCGGTGTCTACGCAGTCCACCAGATACCCTTCGCGCTCCAGATTATACTTTACCAGTTCCAGAATGTCTTCCTCGTCGTCAACGACAAGGATCCGTCCTTTGCTCATGATCCGCCTCCGGATGTTGTTGATTGAAAGATTTTGCGTTCTTTATCCGTATAATATAGTGTCTCCCGGTGAATCTATTGTCAGCGGATTGTTAGAATACGGTTAATCGAGCAGTTTTACGATTCCGGCGATTGCGGCGGTCTCCACGCGCAGGATCCATCGTCCGATCCGCAGCGGTTTTGCTCCAGCCTGCCGGAGAAACGCTTCTTCCCCGGCGGAGAAACCGCCTTCCGGGCCGACGAACCAGGCGAGGTCTTCCGCGCGGCTGCTTCCGGAATCCGTCTGTTCCGGAGAACCGAAACGGAGCTCCTGACAGTTCGTCTGTGCATCGGCGACCGCCTGTTCGAATGTCAGCGGGGAACAGGTTGCCGGAAGAAACGGATTTCCGGACTGCTTGCAGGCTTCGAACATCGCATCCGTCCAGCGTCCCGCGACCGATGCCGCATCGGGTTCCGATACGCTGAATTCGCAAATCACGGGAACGATGCGCCAGACGCCGAGCTCGGTGGCTTCGCGGAGAACCGTGTCCATTTTCTGCCGTCGGGGAGGGGCGATATACAGATGGATTCTTCGCGGCGGGATTTCCGCCTGCCGGATTTTCCGGACCGTCAGCAGACGCCCCGGTTTCACTTCGGCATCGGCGATCCTGCCGTGTCCGTCCAGAAGTTCCACGACATCTCCGGGAACCGCCCGGAGAATTTTGAACAGATGAGTCTCCTCGCTCCTGTCGAGCGTCACATCGGTTCCGGGAACAATCCGTTCCGGCAGTTCGCAGCGGAATTTCCGGATGCTCATGCCTTGCCTTTCAGCGGAAGCCATTTCAGAACGTCCTGAATCCGGGCGTCCCAGTATTCCCAGCAATGGGTGCCGGGACCTTCAAGCCAGGTGTGTTCATAACCGATTGCCCGGAGATGATCGCGGAATTCCGTATTGACGTTGTAGAGGAAATCTTCGGTTCCGCACGCTTGGAACAGCGCGGGACGCGGTCTGCCGGAGGCAACGACCCGTTCCGCAAGAGTGCGGAGGTCGTTCTGGGAGCCGCGGAACTGTTCCGGTTTTCCGAACAGATATTCATAAAATTCCCGGTTGTTTTCCTCCAGCCACTCATTGCGCAGCGATCCGGAAAGACTGGCTGCCGCGGCGTAGCGGTCCGGATGGTTCAGGGCAAGTTTGAATGCGCCGAACCCGCCCATTGAGAGCCCCGCGGCAAACGTATCTTCCCGTTTTGTCGAGATATGGAAGAACGAGGGAAGAAGAGCGGGCAGTTCTTCGGAAACATAATCCCAGAACCGCATCCCGTCGGGAGTGTTGTTGTAGAAACTCCGGTTGACGCACGGCATGACGACCGCGAGGCCGTAAGCGGCGGCGTAACGCTCAATGGAGGTGCGCCGCATCCAGATGGTGTGATCATCGGAGAGTCCGTGGAGCAGGTAGAGCACCGGTGCGCCTTCGGGGGCCGCCGACGAGCCTTCCATGCCGATCTGTGTCCGGCTTTTCTGCGGCAGGATCACATTGACCGAGGCTGCCATGCCGAGGCAGTCCGAGTGAAAATTACACTGAATGAACGCCATGCTTATGCTCCGTGATTTTCGTTTTCCGCATTTTCCGCTTCGGCGGGCGCATCGCCGGGCAGAGTTTCGAGTTTGAAGTGACGGATCAGTTTTTCCGCGAGCTCCGAACGTTCCTGATCAGAGGCGTATTTGAGCTGGCGCCAGTTCCAGTGGAATCCGTCGTCGGTCCAGCGCGGAACGATGTGCAGGTGCGCATGCATGACGACCTGCCCGGCAACGGTTCCGTCGGAAAGGTGCAGGTTGAACCCGTCGCAGTCCAGCGCGCGGCGCATGGCGACTCCAAGGCGGGAACCGACGCGGAACATGCGTCCGCCCGTCGCTTCCGGGATGGTGGCGACGCTGGTGTGGTGCTCTTTCGGGATCACGAGAGTATGCCCGAAGTTGATCGGGGAAATATCCAGAAATGCAAGGACCAGTTCGTCTTCATAGAGTTTGACGGCGGGGATTTCCCCGGCGATGATTTTGCAGAAAATACAGTTTCTCATGGCGTCGTTTCCTTATTGTCTGCCGAGCAGAGGGACTATGTCGATCACATCAGCCCATTCCGTATCGGGATCCTCGGTGATATAGCGTATTTTGTCTTCGAGCTGCTGCCAGAGCGGTTCGTAGTCGAACATTTCGTAGCTGTGCCCCCAGAAATAGAAGACTTTGTTTCCGTTCTGCTTCGCGCGTTCGTAACGGTCCCAGAAGTCGCCTGCCTGATAGTGGCAGTTGGAGGGGAGCGCCATCGGTTCGGAGCAGCTGGTTACATCGTCCGTGTTTTGCGTGGTTCTTCCGTAGGCGAATCCGTTTTCGCGGAGCAGCCGAACCGTTTCCGGTGTGAAACAGCCGCAGGGCCATGCGAATCCACGGCATTCATGCTGAACGATGTCTTCCAGATAATGCCGTGCGTCGAGTGCGGATTTGATCCATTCCTGATCCGGCACGGTTCCGGCATTTTCGTGTTTCCAGCAGTGGGAGGCGAGCTGGAAGCCGTCATAGACTTCCGCGATGTCTTCCAATCCGATCTTTCCGTTGCGGTATCCGTGAAAACTCCAGCCTTTGTCTCCGGGTCTGATCCACGACGGCGGCACGCGTTTTCCCATCAGACCGGGGTTGAGGTTGAATGTGGCTTTTGCGTTGTATTTGCGCAGAAGTCCGGTCAGGCGCACGTCGTTGTTCACGCCGTCGTCCCAGCATTGTACGACTTTCATCATGATGATGTCTCCTGTTATTCAGCGAACCATTTATGAATCTGTTTCCGATGGTCGCAGAGTTCGATTACATCCCCTTTTTTCAGCGGGCCGACACCGGAGGGAGTCCCGGTGAATATGATGTCGCCTTTCCGCAGTTTCCAGTAACCGGAAATATAGAGCAGCAGGTCGGGGATCGGCGAGATCATTTTTGCCGTTTCCCCGTGCTGCCGGAGGGTTCCGCCAACGGTTCCCGTGAATTCGAGCGCATCCAGTTTGTCGGTTGCGGGATCGAAACGGTGAAAGACGGAACACGGGGCGGCGCCGTCGAATGCTTTGGAAATTTCCCACGGGGAGCGCATGGGACGGATTCTGCTCTGGGTTTCGCGCAGAGTCAGATCAAGTCCGATCCCGATTCCTGCGATATAGGAAACGGCATCCTCTGTATTGGCGGGAACGCCGTCTTTGCCGATCAGTACGGTCAGTTCGGTCTCATAATGCACGGTATCCCCGTGAAAGACTGCCGGAACCACGCTGTTTTCCGGGACGAGTGACGTTGCGGGTTTCATGAAGATGACCGGCTCCGGTTTGTCGCCGGGGAATTCCTGCACATGGTCGAAATAGTTCAGTCCGATGCAGAAGATGCGCCGGGCTTCGTAAGCCGTATTGTCGTCGGTGAATACGTTCATGGTTCCATTCCTGTAAGTTTCCGGATTGTTTTAAGCGCGATCGCCGCGGAGATTCCGAGGCTTTTCGCGGAAAGTTTATCAATCGTGTCTCCGGCGGTATGCCAGTAGAGATTGCCGGGACCGTATTCAAAGTCGATCAGGTCTGCGGCGGGGATTCCCGCCCGCATGAACGGAGTGTGGTCGTCGAGCATCTGCGGACCGTTCAGCGACAGATGAGCGTCGTAGCCGAGTTCATGGGCGGAGCGGACAATTTTGTTTTGCAGAATCGGATCCGTGTCCGGCGGCAGCCGGAGTTTCAGATCGTGATCGCCGACCATGTCTAAAAGCAGCATGGCACGGCACCGGTCAAGTTCTCCGTTCCGGCGGAGTTCGGAGACATAACGGCGGCTTCCGTGGAGTCCGTCATAATCCGTATAGAAGATTTGCGCTTCCTCGCCGTCAAAAAAAACAAAACGCAGTTCCATCGGCGGTTTGGTTCCGGAATCGGAGAGGGCTTTCATGACCGCAAGCAGGGCGCCGACGCCGGACCCGCCGTCGTTTGCCCCCTGAAAATCCGGAACGGATGCCATTTTCTTGGCATCGTAGTGTGCTCCAATCACGATAAAGTCCGGCGATTTTCCCGGCAGTACCGCGGAGACGTTGCGGAATGTGATCATTCCTTCGGGCGTCCGTTCTTCAAACAGGGCGGTTGACACCCGGAATCCGGGGAGTTCTCCGGCGGTGCGGGCGATCATCTCCGCCGCCCGTTTTGCTCCTTCTGAACCGGAGTGCCGCGGAACGATCCGCGACAGCTCGCAGGCTTTCCGGTACGCATAATCTCCGTCCGGATGAAGGAAAGGGCTCTGTTCCGGACAGCCGCACAGACAGAGGAGAAACGGCAGGACGATGATGTTCCGGAGGATTTTCAACGTGTCACCGCTCCCTTGTTGATCGTGATTTCGCGCCGCTGATAGGTTGGAATATCCAGATCTTCGCCTTTGTAAAGCGTCGGGGCAACCGCGGTGAAACTTCCCTTGTCGAACGATTGCAGTTCAAAGACTCCCTGTTCCATTCCGGCGGACGGTGCCGGCTCCGGTTCCAGTTTGGCGGAGTTCCGGGAAGCGGACGGTGTTTTCTGATTTTTTTCCCGGTGAGCCTGCGGCTGGACCGGCTGATCGTATTTGATCCGGATCACGGTCACCTGTACCCGGTCGCGGAAGTGCTCGCTTCCGGTGACGCCGGTCAGAAGAAACGCATCCGGCGGCAGCATTCCGGCAACGAGTTCCAGAGTCCGTTTGGCTTCTCCGAGTTCAAGGTCCGGACCGCCGGAGATTGTGATGACGGCAGCATCGGTATTTTCCAGCTTCAGCGCGCCGCCGAGGAACGGCGACGCCAGCATCCGTTCCACAGCGATGCCGCAACGGTCGAGCCCTTCGGAACTGTCGGCGGAACCGACTCCGATCCCGCAGGAGCTTTTTTTGCCTTTCAGTGCCGTCATGAATCCGGCGTAATCGGAGCCGAGCGTATTTTCACAGCTCAGCATTCCCGCGACGCCGACGGCGCTATGCGCCAGTTCGATACAGGATTTCATAAACGCGTCTTCAAACGGCGTTTCGGACGGCAGCATGGAGAACAGCAGATCGTTCGGCATCCGCATGACGATGTCCGCCATCGGCAGGAGGTCTTCCAGATATTCTTCCGCGGTTTTCCGTTTGGCGAACGATTCGAACGAGAACGGGGTCGTAAGCATGAAGACCGCCGGGAGTTTCTGGGACCGCGCGACACTGGCAAGCGTCCGTACACCGCCCGTCGCGACTCCGCCGCCGAGTCCGGCAACGACGATCAGCAGTGCTTTGCCCTCCATCAGCCGGGCGATGGCATGGCGCTCCTTGGCGACCGCCTGTTCCCCGCGGATCACGTCGCCGCCGCACCCGCTTCCCTCCCGCCATGTCCACCCGGATCCGGCGAGGACGCAGGGAACGTTTTTCGCAAACAGCGGATCAAGGGCTTCCTGATCGGTGTCGATCGCGCCGAGCGCATATTCACAGCCTTCGGTCGCGAGCGCGGAAACAACGCGGCATCCGGCTCCGCCGATTCCCAGTATCAGAACATCATCCGCCTTGCTCATAATTTGAATGCCTTTGTCACATCTTTGAGTTTATTGAAGATTCCGCCGATGCCTTCGAGCGCATCTGCGACTTTTTCGATCCCTTTGAGCCCGTTCTGCGCTTCATCGGTCTGAAGCGAATAATTGAGCGCACCGAGCAGAGCGGAACAGCGGGGATTGTCGAGGCCGGTTACCGCGCCGCTGATTTCCAGCGGTTCGCCCTGACGGATGTGCGTGCGGAACGTGTTGCGTGCGCACTCCAGCACCATCGGGAACAGCGAACCGCCGCCGGTGACGACGATCCCGCTTTTCAGATAAGAAGAAAGTTTGCGGGAGTCGATCTCCTCTTTGAGAATGGAGAAGAGTTCGTTCAGACGCAGTTCAACGATTTTTTCGTAGGAGCCGACGGGGATGTTGCGGTGCAGTTCCGATGACACCGGAAGCGGCAGAAACGCTTCGCCGGACCGCTTGAGTTGTTCAAAACGTCCCTCCAGCAGAAATTTCCGGGCCTGTTCCTGGCTCAGTTCGAGCCCGACCGCCAGGTCGTTGATGAGATTGTCCATGCCGATCGGCAGAACTCCGCTCATCAGAACGCCGTCGTCATGAACGAGGATATAATCGCAGACGCCTGCGCCGATGTCGATCAGCAGCGTTCCCTGTTCCTTTTCGTCGTGGGTGAGAGTTCCGTAGGCGGAGGCAATGCCGGAGAATACCGGCTGTATCTCCTGTTCGAACCCGAATTCCCGGATCATGTTGCGCATGGTGTCGACTTTTGCGCGGTCGGCGAGGATGATATGGATGAACGCATCCAGCCGGTTGGCGCAATGACCGCACGGATCTTTGACGCGGGTGTTCATGTCAAGCATGAAATACGAGGTGAACGAGACCAGATGACACTGATCCGGCGCGAGGGAGATGCTGGAAGCCTTTTCCTCCGCTTCGGAAATGTGGGCGGAGGTGATGCGGCGGTCGGAATCGTAGATCATGACGTTTCCTTCCCCCTGCCGCGCGGAGATCCCGCGTCCGGAAACGAGAAAATAGACCTGGTCCCGGTCGTAGAGCCCTCCGGCGGAGCTGTCGGCGTCTTCCAGTGCTCCGGCAAGCGCTTTCGAGGCAGCCGGCAGATTGACGACTTCACCTTTGATGATGGCTCCTGCGGAATCGCGCGATCCCCAACCGAATACGGTCGGATTTCCGCCTTTGTCGCGTCCGCCGTGAAGAACGCAGACCTTGGAGGTCCCGAACTCCACTATAGTAAATAAATCCCTGTTTTTCACGCCGTTCATCCCCGCGGTTCAGATTGTGTTGCAATATGAAGAATATTACATCAAAAATCTGTTTTTTCAACTGTACAAACGGGAAATATGAAACAAAATCCCATCATTCTCCGGTGCGGAAAACCGGTTCGGGACGGATTTTTATAAAAAAATTGAAAAAAGCGGGAATCTTCATTTGAACTCTGCGAAAAAACGAGTACAGTATAGGCATCTTGCGGGTGTAGCATAACGGTAATGCACCAGCTTCCCAAGCTGGCTACGAGGGTTCGACTCCCTTCACCCGCTCCATTCTTTTTAAATTCAAGCGCCTCATTCGAGGCGCTTTCTGTTTGAAATAATCAGAAACGGGCGGTCAGCAGGCGGGCGGTGTGCGGCGCCAGCGTTACGGTGAGCGTGTTCCCGTCACAGTCAACATCCGCCTTGCTCCAGAAATCCGTCCAGTTTTTCTGTCCGGCGAATCCGGCTTCTGCGAGTTTTGCGGTTACGGTGACAGGGGTGTCGTACGCGTTGAAGAAGCCCAGTGCGGGGGCGCCGTCTTCATCCCGGATACCGCGCCAGATCACCGGAATCTCCCGGTCAAAGAAATCCACGGGCCAGACATCGCGGAACGGATCAGGACGCTGCAAAAGAAGCCGGGAAAGTTTTGCACGCTCCGGATCCAGGGTGCTGAACCGGTCCGCCAGCAGCATTGCGCCGCCGATCATATAGAGGGCGGTTGTCCAGTAGATGACCTCTTCTTCGGTCAGTTCGTTATTATCTTTCCGTGCGATATGCACATCCGGGTCGGTGATGAAAAGGCGTTTGTGCATGTAGCGCCGGCAGATGATGTTGCGGGTGACGTTCGGCACGGTGGGGGCTTCGTGGTACGGTTCCCCATGCCACCGGGGTGTGATGTCCGAGCCGTAGCGGGAGCCGTCGACGATGCCGACGCTGGGGCCGATCAGAACGGTTCCGCCGAGCATGAACGCATCGTCGCCGATGCCGTCGCGGATCGCCTGCATCCCGCGGCGGTATGCCGTGATGCGGGTCGCTTTCGGGTCGTGATAGACCGCGCCGGGCATTGTGCTTTCGTAAATCATGAAATCCAGTTTGATGTAACGGCAGCCGAAAGAACGGATTCTGGCGAACAGGTCGCGCAGATAATCGCAGACGTCGTCGCGGGAGCAGTCAAGTACCGCCATGTTCTGACGGTTGAAACGGATAGCCGTCAAAATGTTGCCGTCTTTGTCGCGAAGCAGGTATTCCGGATGTTCCTGAAAGAGTTTGGAGGTTTCCCCGACCATGAAAGGACCGAACCAGACGCCCGGAACGAATCCGGCTTCCGCCATTTTCCGTATGGAGTATTCCAGTCCATGGGGAAACCGTTCATTGGGTTCCAGCCAGTCGCCCGGCGTGGTTTCATAGCCGTCGTCCAGCTGGAAATAGCGGATGGGAAACTCTTCCCGGTGTGCTTTGAGCCAGTCAAGATTCTCAATGACCGCCTGTTCGGTGATCGTACGGAAATAGTAATACCAGGAGCACCATCCGGTCGGGATTTCCGCGGACAGCCGTGCGTTCATGCGTTTTCCCCAGACATCGGCGTATTGTTCCAGCAGTCCGTAGCCGTCTTTGCCTTCCAGAATGATGAATTCTTCGGAGACGACCGTCTCGCCGGGGGCGATTTCGCAGCCGTCGCAGTCGTTGAATGCGTGCAGGCGTTTCACGCCGCTTTCCGCCAGCTCCACGACAAAACGGTTGTTGAAACGTTCCATGGAGATGAAGCCGATCAGCAGAGAGTTTCCGGTGTCGCGGTCATTGAGAACGACCGTGTTTTCCGCGATAAAGCTGTTCGGTGTATCCCGTTTGTATGCGGCGGTATTGGAGATTGCGTTGGGCAGATAGACCGGAGAAAGATTGAAGCCGTTTTCTCCGTAGCGGTGTGTGCCTGCCGCGGAGACGGCGCTCCAGCCTTCGCAGTAGAGACGGATTCGTTCACCGGGAACGTCGAACCGGAAACCGTCGAACAGAAACTGTTCCGCCCGGACCGGGGCTCCGGTTGTATTGGTCCATGCTGCGCGGAAAACTGCGGGGGCGGCGGCAGTCATTTCCAAAGTCACTGGAATAGCGTCCGGATTTCCGGAAATATAGAACGAGGCTCTGAGATCCATGGAATTCTCCTGTTTAATATTGATGAGCCAATTTCAAAAGGGTTGACTTTTCCTGTTAATCACCCGTTTCTTTCTGCATCAAATCCATTTTGACGCATCTGATACGAGTTCTATGTCAAAAAACCGTAAAAATCAATTTTTGTGCGTGAACCTCCTTTCCCGTTACCATGGGAATTACTGATTTTCGCAATTTTTTTCTCTGCAAATATGCAGAACACACGGTAAAAAGTTGTTCCGGACGGAATTCCCGTCCGGCATTTCCATTTTTTGGGCCAGAGTATAAGATAGATCTTCTGCCGTTTTTTTCATCCCCCGAATTTAAAAATATAGAGAAAAATTTCTGAACCGGCGCGGAAAGCGGTCTGCCGGATTTGCCGATCTCTGTCATTTCCCCCGGTTCTCCGGTCAGAAATGAATGATCCGGGGAGAGATCAGAAGCTGTTTGCAGGGATAATCCTCCGGGTGCAGGAGCATGCGGACCGCTGCGGAAGACATCGCTGCGGAATTGATCGACACCGTTGAAAAACGGTTGGCGATATGAAGCTCAGGGATATGGTTGTCGTAGCCGATGATGCGGATGTTCCGTCCGTTTCGCGTCAGGTCCAGATGCCGCGCCGCTCCGGCGGCGAGAATATCGTTGACGCAGAAAACGGCGTCCAGGCGCGGATCGCGGGCGATCAGCTCGGCAATTCCGTTGCCGCCGCGCTCGTTCAGGGGAAGTTCTGCACGGACGTTGAGGACGTGCGTCTCCTGAAACGGAATGCCGTGATCAATGTGCGCCTGCCTGACGCCCCGGATGCGCAGATGATAATTTTCGTCTTCGACTTCATATTGAAGGATTCCGATGTTCCGTGCTCCCCCGGCAAACAGTTCGGACGCCGCCATATAGCCTCCGCCGAATTCGTCGCTGAATACGCCGCGCAGATTCTCCGGCGCCAGCTGCTCGAATCCGTCATACTGATAATTGAGGAGGACAAAACGGCTGTGCGGATGGCTTCGCGCCAGATTCAAGGCGGAGGCGAATTCGTTGACCGCGATCAATACCACACCGAGGATGTTTTCCGTTTCTTCAAGCTGTACGGCAAGCTGTTCCGGTGCGTGTTTGCCGGAAATGATCAGCAGGTTTACCGGCGGTGTCTGTTCCGCCGTCCGCCGCAGGCTGGTGTAGAACGGTGTATCCACGAGGTCGATTTCGGAATTGTCGTGGGTGGAATACAGGATCACCGTTCCCGTTTTTGACGGGCGGGCGGTCCGGGCTCCAGGTGTGATGAAGGTTCCTTTTTTCGGACGGCGGAAGCAATAGCCTTCCCGGATGAGCCGGTCGAGGGCCTGATTGACCGTGATCGCGCTGACTCCGAACCGTTTTGCCAGTTCGCCCATTCCCGGCAGTTTTTCCTCTCCGGCGTACTTCCCGCCGAGAATCCGTTCCAGTATGATCCGGTAAAGTTGCCGGTGCAGGGGCTCGGTGGATGTTCTGGACAGCGGTGGAAGGTTTTCTTTATCTGTCATTTCTTTTTTTGATTTTTATGATTTATATAAATTTACTTCTTCTTATCCGATAAGTTAGTTTAGAAATCATAAAAATCAAGCGGATTTTTTTTGAATTTTCTGTTTTCCTCCTCTTGCCGCCGGGATCGCTTTCGTGTATAATAAATACAAAGGACCGGAAGATCAACAAACGACTGGAGAAAAATATGACAGACAGAAAGAAGAGATTCACGCTGATAGAGCTCCTTATTACGGTTGCCATTATCGCCATCCTTGCCGGACTGCTTTTGCCGGCGTTGAATGCGGCCAGAAGTAAAGCGCAGGCGGTCAACTGCGTCAACAACCAGAAGCAGATTATGACGGCTCAGTATTCCTATGCGGGAGATTATAACGATATCATGGCGGTTAATGCTCCTTATAAAATGGGGGCGAGAGATGTCAGCGAACCGTGGATGACTTTGCTTACCAGAGAGAAGAGCAATACGGGAACCCTGCCCAAAGGCGGCGGATACATCAGCTGGAATTCCCTGAAATGCCCGGCGAATTCCAATTTGAAGAAAAACGATCAGATGTGGTTTTCCGTTTACGGGTTTTGGCGTTATAACGGCATCAACGACCGGATAAGGCAGACCGGCAATATTTTCGGTTCGGCGGTGGACGGTGACCCGCCGGACATCAATTCCGTTTTTCTTTATCCGGGCAGGGCGAAGTCTCCATCACAGACTTTTGTCCTTGCGGATACGGCGACTCTGAAAAGCGGTTTTGCCGGAAAATCGGTCTGGATCTTTTCTCCCCGGGAATGGCTGGAAAACGGAAATATCACCGGCATTCATTCCGGAAGACTGAATGCCGGTTTTATCGACGGGCATACACAGGCGCTGACTCCTTTTCAGGCCCGTATGACGAATACAAAAAGTAAATACTGGATTATCTGGGACTCTCTGTCCCGGGGACCGAATCTGTATTGAGCGATAAAAACGAAAGGAAACTCCTGATGCATTGGAAATGGTTGTTCGCCGGTATGCTGTTTTGTCCGTCTCTGTTTGGTGATTTGAAATTCTCTGCGGCTCCGTGGGAGCTGACCGTGTCGGAAAAGAACGGGGCCTGGCTCAGTTTGAAGTACAAAGGGGAGGAACTGCTCGCCAATCCCCGGCGGGAGCAGACTCTGAACCTGAACGCGGCGGTTCTGAAGACTGCGGAAGGTTTCGCGGACCAGTCCGCGGGAGAAGCCGCCGGAGTCGCCGTTCTGGAGACCGCATTGAGCGAGGGCGAAAAAGAGTCTGCCGTCCGCCTGCTTTCCCACCGGTTCGATCCGCCGTCAAAGACATTGACGCTGAACTGCCGTTCCGGGAACTGGATGCTGACGGAGGAGATCGTTTTCGGATCTGACGGACGTACAAACCGAATCCGCCGGAAAGGCAGCTTTTCCTCCGCAGCGAAGACGGAAACGAAGTTCCGCAATTTCCGCTTTACTCTGTTCTTCCCGTTAAAGGGGGAATATTTTTTCCCGGCGACGTTTTTTACGGATCGCTGGTGGCGGGAGGATAACCGGCCCGAATATCCGGAAATGCGTTGGGAGAACCGTTCCGGAAAGATTGCGGAGCTGTCCGGTTCCGGCAATGACCGCGTAAAATTCTCAATACTTTCCCCGCGCCCGGAACTTTCCCTGATCCTTTTTGCCGACAGCCGGCTGGATGGCGCGAATGTACGTTACCGCCGGAACCGGGACAATCTTCAGGCGGACTGGCGGTTCGGTGCGCAGGGATGGGCTCAGCCCGGAGCGGTCCAGCAGCTTGCCGGAGCTTATCTGGAGGTCGCGGAAAAGAGTGCGGACCGGGCATTGCGCGAGAACTGCCCTCAGATGCTGAAGGACCTGGGATATGTTCCGCCCGCGGACCGGGCGGAGTGGGTGCGGGATGCCGCGATTTACGGGCTGAGCAACGAGCCGTTCCACCTCTCCCGTATCGCGGACATTCCGCTTTGCGTCCTTCCCCGGATGAAGCGGCTGGGGCTCAATACAACATGGTACCGTCCTTCCGAGGCTTCGAGCTGCCGTTACAATCCGATTGATTATAAAGTCATTGAACCCAAGATCGGCAGTTGGAACGATTACCGTTTCGCAAACGAAACTCTGCACCGGAACGGGATCCGGGTCCTGCAGGATCTGGTTCCTCACGGCGGCGGTCAGGTCGGTTTTCTGCTGCGGGGGCAGAGCGCCACGATGATGGCGTTTACGGAGGAGGGGAACGTGCTGGATGGGTGGGCGGCCGATTTCAACAATCCCGCATGGCGGAAATATATGGGCGATGTGTGCGAGTTTTATACCGGAAATCTGAAAACAGACGGTTTCCGCATCGACGCCATTTATGGCAGCAAGACGCTCCGGAACTGGAGAAAACGGGGGTTCCCCGCGGAACTTCCGGGGATCGCCAATTCCAACAATCAGTCCAGACCTTATAAAAAGATGCTTCCTGCCCTGTGGAGACAGACAATGAAGCTGGAGGGGGGAAAGCTCCCCGCGCTGGAATACGACCGTGCTTCTCTGGCGAGTTCCTGCGGAGGGATCAACATGTCGAACGCCATGCGGTCCGGAGCCAGACGCGGCAATCCTGAGAGCGCCGTACTTCTGGAAAGCGGAGAGCTTCCGTTCACCGCCTGCGGCGACATGCACTACGACCGCGATATTCAGTCGTGCTGGTTCAAGCTCCGTGCGCTTTCCCCGGCGGATTTCGTCAAAGGGCTGACGCTCTGGCTGGACGAACAGCAGTATGTGGACGCTCCCGGCTCCATTCGGATGCGTTACATGGAAACCGGCGTGGGCGAAAGCTGGCCTTACCGCAAGTGGTTCGGATTCGAGGGCGACAAGGCGATCCGCGCCATGTGCGCGTATATTCACGGTATTCCGATGGTCTACGAGACTTTCACCGAAGGCGAGGGCGTTTTTTTGAACCGGGTCCTGAAGTTGCGCAGAGAGCTGGAACCGCTCCGGAGGGGGACCGCGGATTATCTTGCGGTGAAATCGTCTGATCCGGCGGTATTCACGGTTTTGCGTTCGACGGCGGAGGAATCCATTGTTGCGGCGATCAATTTTTCTCCGCGCTCCGTCGATACCGTCCTGAGTTTGCCGGAGCCGCTTTCCCGGAAAGCGAAACTTTTTGAACTTTATGAAGGGAAAGAGATTGTGATGGACCGTCCGGGGAAGCTCCGGCTGACTCTGCCGCCTTTCGGCAATGCGGTAATCGCCGCCCTGCCGGAGCTTCCGGTATGGGCAAAACAGGTGCGTCCTGCTTTCGCGGTGGACGGGAGGAGTGCGGGCGCTCCCTCTGTTGCGGAAACGGACAGAGAGATTCGAATCAGCGCGGGTCGCTATGATCTGGTGATTGACAGGGTGTCCGGTCTGATCCGTTCGTTTCGCGGCGGAAAGGACGGTGTCGGTGCGGAGAGCGAGCTTTTTGTCCGGGGGAATCCGGCGGATGGCAAAGCATCGGTGAAGATTGTTCCCCATCCGGGCGGAGTGACGGTGCGCGTCCGGAAAGCGGATTGGGAACTGGTTTATCAGGCGGAACGGGACGGTGTCGGGATTCGGGCGAAAAGCGGTCGGGTACGCACGTTTGCGTTGTCGTTCCCCGGAGCAAAGCAGTGGGAACTGGACTCTTTCGAGGGGATGTTGGCGGACTGGCTGCCGGAAAATCCGCATCCGCGCCGCTGCAGTATTCTTCCATTCGATGGAAAACAGCGCGGGATGATGGATCATACGCTCGTATGGGCGTCTTCTGAACGGCCGTGGGATTGGAACCGTCCGGAATTGAGGGTGTTCGGAATGACGGACGGGATCACGGTCGGCATGAGGAGCGGGAACGGCAGTCAGTATCTTTATCAGGCGTTGGAGAATAAGACCGGACTGCATTATCTTGCGGAGTTCGGCGGTGTGGAAGGGGAACTGAAACTCATGCTGACGCCATCCGCCGTTCACCGGGAATCCGTGTTCGGCAGACCGGTCCGGATCGGCAAAACGCTGACGCTGACCAATGAGAGTTATGGCTGGAAAGTGGAGAATTCCCATTATGTCATGTATATCCTGCGGAGTAACGGCGTTATCCGGGAACTGTATGCCAAAGTTGACGGGCATCTGGTTCCGGTTCTGCGGAAGCAGAATCTGACCGCGGCGAAGACCATGTTCAGCGGGATGCCGTATGCCGCCGCAAGCATGGACCCGGAGACGACGGTGAGGCTGGTGCGTGAAAACGGCGTCCTGCGCATGAAATTCACCGGGGAAATCCGTTCCGCTTATGCGGTCGGGAAAGACCGTCTCCGTCTTGTGACGGAATACGTTTTCGACGATTCTCCGCAGGTCGGCTGTGAGTTTACATTCCGTCCTTCCGGTGCCCGTCCCGGCAAACCGGAGCTTGTGTTTTCCGCAGAACGGGAGCGCTTCCCGAAATATCTGCGGTGGAACATGGCATCTTCCGCCGGCGCGGGAGCCGTTGCCGATGTTTCCAGAGGCAGAAAATTGAAATTCCGGTTTTTCGACGGAATCCGGAATCCGCTTCCGCCCCGGACGGATTACCGGATTGCTCTGTCGTTCCGGACGGATGGCAAACCCTGTCCGCGTCCCCGTGTTCCGGAAACGGCGGCGCCGGTTATCCTGAGAGCGGATTCCGGATTCGAAGAGCGGTGCGCGCTTGTTTCGGAAAAGGATGGAAGGCGGATTCTCAACCTGCGCAGTGAATATGACGAGACTTTGCCGTGGTTCATCTGTTTTGCTGCGTATGCCGCACCTGGAATCGGCAGGGGCGGATCCGCCGGGATTTATATGAGCTGGCCGAATCCTGTTTTCATGCAGGAGGTCAATCCGGGCAGACTGGAACAGGGACGTTTCCGTTTTTCGTTTGATTTGAAAGGGACGCTGCTCCGGGAGCCTTCTGTCAAAGCATGGAGCGACAGGATGATTACGGTTCATCCGTTCCTCAAAGAGTACACGCCGCTTTCCGCGCATGTGGATTACTATGCGGAGAACGGTGTGAAAAAGACGCTTTCCCGCTCCTGGAAGCTCGGCAAGATCTATGACTGGAAGACATTTGAAATGACCGTTGATATTCCGGAAAATGCCTACGCTCCATCCGTTCGCATCGAAGCGATGCCGGAATATGCCGGAGTCCTTTTTCTGGATAATATCAGTTTTGAAAAAGTAGAATGAAATCGTGAAACCGGAGAAAAAAATGAAGAAATCTTTGATCGTATTGAGCTGCTTGCTGAGCGCGGCGACCCTCGGCGCGGCGACATTTGACGAAGTTTACCGCGAGGGGATCAACCGGATGCGCAAAGGGGAAACCGGAGCGGCGCTCCCGTTGTTCCGCGAAGCGGCGGAACTGGCGGATAACAGCGCGCGGAAAACCGATGCCGTACTTCAAATTTCGCTTGCAATGCCGCTTTCCCGGGAGAGGGAGGCATTGCAGATGCTGCTGGAATACCGGGATGCCGCGGGAAAACTGCCGGTCCGGAGTGAAGCCTGCCTGGATTTGCGCATCGGTGTGCTCCAAGCACGCTTGAAGCAGTACGAAGACGCAGTGAAAAATCTTTCCCGGGCACTCGGTCGGGAACAGTTGAGCGAGCGGGACAGATGTCTTGCATATGACATGCTGTCGAATTCCCAGCTTCACCGGAAACAGTATGCTGATGCTTTGAAGACGCTGGATAAATGGGAGGCGCTGGATTCCCTTTCCGCGAACGATTACGCCCGGCTCCTGACCCGGCGCGCCGGATTGTTCGGGGTTTTGAAACGATTCGATGAAGCATACAAAACCGGAACGGAGGCTGCCGGCATTCCGGGAATTTCCCCCGTCAATCAGGCGCTTGCCTGGCAGATGCTTGCTTATGTGGCATTTGCAAACGAGAAGGATTTCCGGAAAGCGGCGGTGTACAGCGAAAAGAGCCGGGCGGTGAAAAACGGAAAAGGGGGATTCAACCGGGCACTGCATGAAAAAATCCGGAAGACTGCCGGAAACGGAAAATGAAACCGTTGTTCCTGAAATTTCTGCTGATTGCCGTCATCTTTGCTTTGGCGGCCGGAGGCATAGTCCGGCTTTACCGGCAGAAGCTGGATGAACAGCGGGACCGGCGGCTGGTGGCGCTGTTCCGTTCGAGTTCCGGACAGCCGTGGCAGTGGAAAGCGAAAGAGGTGATTTACGATTACAATCAGGTGCGCCGCGCCCTGCTTGTCCGTCATGATTACATGGGACGGGACGATGAGAACCGCAAGCGGCTGGATCAGCTGGAACGGGAGATCCGTACCGGTTTGGAATGGAAAGAACCGATTCGGGAATATACGGTTCCCCGTCTGCCTGCTTCTGCCCGGGAAAACGGATTTCCCATCCGGGAGTTCTGGGAGCGGAGCGCTCTGAACTGGGAGGGGGAGTATCCGCTGAACCGGACGCGCAAATCGGGGAGACCGGTTCGCTGGCGGCTGTGCTATGATGCGGAATATCTCTATTTTCAGGCTCTTTTTCCCGACCGGGAGCTTTGCCTGCCGGAAACGGATGTTCTGTACGAATACGATTCGTTCGAGCTTTTCATCATGCCGGAGGAACGGTATCATACTTATGTGGAACTTGTGTTTTCCCCGGACGGCAGGCGGTATGCCCGGTGGGTCTCTCAGACTCCGCGCAGCCGTTATGAGTTGTCGGATTATGCTCCGGCGTCACTCTTCACGGAAGCGGAACCTGCCGAGTGCGGCTGGCGGATCCAAGGGCGGATCGGATTCTGTGATCTGCCCGCTTATCTGCGGGGAAATCCTGCCCGGCCCGGTGAGACTTTGCGTTTGATGATGCTGCGGATCGACCGTTCGGGCGGCGGAACGAAAGAAATTTCGACGCCGGTTCCGTTCCTGTACGACGGACATAATATTTTCGGGTACATGAAACTGACCTTGCAATAACAGAATAAGGATTGTTTATGATGATGTATGACATTACGGAATTCAATGCCGTCCCCGGGACGGAATCGCTTCAGACCGCTGCGGTTCAGTCGGCGATTGACGCCTGTGCCGCGGCTGGAGGAGGGACGGTTGTTGTGCCGCCGGGCGTGTTCCGGATCGGGACGGTCCGTCTTCGTTCCCGTGTCACGTTGAAACTGGAAAACGGTGCGGTTCTGCGCGGTCCCGACTCCATCGGCGACTATTTGAAATACCCTTTCGCATGGGAGCTGTATTCCGCCACGACTCCGCTGATTTATGCGGTCGGCGAGCACAATATCCGCATTTGCGGCGAGGGAACGATTGATTTTAACGGAATGGCATTTGCTGACACGGAAAAACTCTGCATCGGCGGTGAGGTTCCGGAGGAACTGCGGATCGACGCTCATTATGAGATGCCGCCGCGCGATCTGCGCCCGAACCGGCTGGTGTTTTTCCATACCTGCGAGGATGTGGAGATTTCCGGCGTTACATTCGTCGATTCCCCGACATGGACGCTGGTTTTCCATTGCTGCGCCTTTCTGCGGCTGCATGATTTCCGTGTAAAAAATAATCTGCGGATTCCGAACAACGACGGCATTCACTGCTGCGGGTGCCGGGATGTCGTTGTCAGCGGGTGTTTCTTCGAGTGCGGCGATGACTGTATCGCGGTCACTTCGATTTCCGATGAATCGGCTGTCAGTGAACGTTTCGTGATTTCCGGCTGCATATTCCGCTCCGCTTCCGCGGCTCTGCGGATCGGTTTTCAGGCGGGAAAAGTCCGCGATGTTCTCGTGCGGGACTGCATTATCCGCGATTCCAACCGCGGAATTGCCGTTTTTGCGGGGAAGGGCGGGTTTGTGGAAAATGTTTCCGCCGACGGTCTTGTGATCGAAACCAGAATGTACGCCGGTTATTGGTGGGGAAAAGGGGAACCGCTGGTCGTCTGTTCGTCGGATGGCGGTGCGTCGATTCGCGATATTTCCCTGAGAAACGCGATGATCCGTTCGGAAAACGGGATTACCGTTTTCTGCGTGAACGGTTCCGTCTCCGGAGTACGGCTGGAGAATTTGAACGTGGATATCGCCTACGGGACGCGCCGTCCGTGGGTCGGAGGGGTGATTGATCTGGCTCCGGCTCCCGGGCGGGAGGCTCCCGATGCAAGGAAAGCCATTCCGTGGCTTTGGGCGGCGGGCGGCGCGGAGATCCATTCCTCACGGATTGCGGCCCGCCGCAGGTGTGGCGGGGTGATTCCGTTCCATACGGAGGAAATGATCCTGAAATGAATGCGATCGGCAATGTTCCGTTACGCGGATGATCCCGCCCTCGCGGAGTATCGCGGGGACGGGGCGGCATGATGAACGCTCCCGTTTTTTGCCGTCTCCGCCGCGTTCTCTGCGGGAAACAGGCCTTCTTCCTGCGCGAAAGTATATCACGCCCCGGTGCGCCATGCGGAGGAATTCATTTGACGCCGGTCCGCATCGCCCGGTGTTGATGTGATTGCGCAGGTTAAAACAAAGAGATTGCTTGAAATTTTATTTTTTGGTTCCGATCACCTGTCCGGAAGCATTCCGCAACGTAGTGCCGGACGACAGACTTTTTGTCGAGGTTCCGACAATGTTGCCTTTTGAGTTGCGGTAAACCGCTCTGCCGCCGAACGTGGAGACACTCCCGGTGACTTGACCGGAACTGTTGCGGAAGACCGTTTGATGATCGCCGTTTTTTGTGGAGGTTCCCACTACGCGTCCGGAGGCGTCGCGGTATGTGGTGGTTTTACCGGATGTGGAGGCTTTGCCGACTATTTTTCCGGAAGCGTCACGGTAAACCGTTTCTTTTCCCTGAGTGGAGGCTTTGCCGACTGTTTTTCCGGAAGCATCGCGGAATATTGCATTGTCACCGGCGAAGAGCGGGAGGGAACAGATCATGCCGAGCAGGAGGAATCTCATCATGTTTTTCCTTTCATGTTTCGTGTTTCATGAAGCAAAATACACCGTTTTCCAAAAAAGAAAAGGTAAAAGGAAAAGAAAAGTCTGAAAAAGTTGGCAGCAATGTTTCCGCAGGGGGGAACAATTCCCTCTGAGTGGATGAAGAAAATCCAATACAGTACGGAAAAACAGCGATTTGTCCGGAAAAATTTCTACACTCAATTTGTATCTGAAAATATTTCTGTGAAATATATCACAAATAAATTTTTTTTGAAATTTTTGTTGTTTTTTATGGAACATCTGTTATATTAAATGGTCAAACACGATATGACAGGCGGTATTCCGACAAGTGCCGCCGGTCATACTCTCTCCTTTGTTGCAGCCCCGTACCGACCCCTCTCGGTACGGGGCGTCTTTTTTGCCGTGAAAACAGAGAACCCGTTCCGCGTATGATTGACGCGGAACGGGTCTCTTTACTTTGGCCTATTATAGAAACGATGATAAAAAGCATTATTCATAATGAA